>ENA-OPSV01000001-OPSV01000001.1-human-gut-metagenome-genome-assembly--contig:-NODE-1-length-295570-cov-26.000876_pt1 | contig 295570 bp, 217 predicted proteins | sample MGYA00241460_ERZ501912 | MGnify/ENA primary metagenome ERZ501912 (study PRJEB25962, sample SAMEA2042402) | human gut metagenome | biome: human gut; feature: human-associated habitat; material: faeces...
CCAATGCGCACTCCGGTTTTTCCTGGTAATCTGGCAGAATCATGCCAAGTGATGACCGTTTGTCCTCCCGGCCTACCAATGATCCTGAGATTTTTCTTTGACGAAGGTATATTAACTTTCTCTTGATATATTCCTTCCTCTAAAAATACAACTGTTTCACGGTCGCAAAAATCAGGTACAGCCACTATTGCCTCACTTAAGGTTCTAAAATTACCACTTCCGTCAGCAGATACGACAAAATCTGCCTGATAAAGTGAATTGCCTGCATTCGCTGTAATATCCGTTACCGATAAAATAGCGAGAAAGAAATATATAAATATTTTCATCTTAGCTTATTTATATACAACGCTCCCTTCTGCCTTATTTGAAACAAAAGTGTTTCTCTCCGATATACAAGAAGAAGAAACCGAAATCAACCGATTGCGACTGCCCGTTACTATCAAAGCGTCCCCATCTATCCGGGGACATTGAAAACCTATAACAGTTAAATCTTTCACATTATTGAGCATCAATGCCGGACCACTTTTGGGAGTAACCATCACATTACGCAGGTTTACGTTGGTAGCTTCGTGTATCTTTGCACCTTCGTCAGCGTATATGTGACAGTCTTCTATCAATACATTCCGGACATTCATCTCCGGCAGTCCGTTGAAAAGCATTGCCCGTTTTGCTCCGTGACAGGTTACCTGCGATATATATATATCCTTGAATTGTGGCGTAGTCTCATCTGCATCAAAAGCAATCATGTCCTCGTCTTGTTCCGGCTGTTTCACGCTCACCCGTTTCCCATAGAACAGGTCAAATAGTAAAGCTTCCGAAACGATATCATTCATCATGATATTTTTAATGTAAATATTCTCTACAACACCTCCGCGTCCACGTTTACTCTTGAATCTCAGGCCTACATCCGTACCCGAAAAGCGGCAATTGGATACGGCAATATTCTTTACTCCCCCACTCATCTCGCTGCCCACAACAAAGCCTCCATGTCCATGATAGCAAACGCAGTTGTCCACAATAATATTAGAAGCCGGTATACCACGACGACGTCCCTCTTCATCTTTGCCACTCTTGATACAGATAGCATCATCGCCTACATCAAACCAACTGTCGGTAAGAAGCAAATTGGTACATGACTCAATATCTATTCCATCACCATTCTTGGCATACCACGGACAACGCACAGCGATATTGTGAACAATAATATCACGGCTAAGAGAGAGGTGTACATTCCAACAAGGAGAATTTTGGAACACAATTCCTTCCAGCAAAACTCCGTCACATTCTCTGAAATTCACCATTACAGGTCGTAAAAAGTCACGAACGCTTTCAAAATCCTCCATTGTCTTAGCCCAGGGAACAATGTTTTGAATGGCATCTTTGGCACCGCGATAGTAACTTTCCGTAGGATACCACAACTCACCATCCTCACTAAGTATTCCTCCATTTTGTATACATTCATTCCATACCATAGGTGGCATTTCATTCTTCTTTCCAAGACGCCAAATATCACCTGCACCATCTATGATTCCCTTGCCAGTAACAGCTACATTGCTCTTTCTCACAGCCGAAAGCTGAGGCTTGCAACGGAACGTCTTACACCCCTCAAACACGGTTTCGACAATGGGATAGAGAGACTTGTCTTGGCTGAAAACCACTATCGAATTGTCTGACAGATGTAATTCCACATTGTTTTCCAATTCAATTGGTCCGGTCAGCCACACCCCTTGGGGCACAATCAAACGTCCCCCTCCCTTTGAAGCAAGATATTGAATGACTTTCTCAAAAGCTTCACTATTGAGTGTCACTCCATCACCAGAACCGCCAAAATCTGTTAAGCAGATATTTAAATCAGGGATCACAGGCCGCTCAATAACAGGCATTTCAAACGGTAAATCACGATAAATGTCTTTCATATCCTTTGCTTGCAATTTCATACTTGAAAAGGACATAATTATAAATAGAAAAATTAATAACTGATTTTTCATTCTATATCGATTAAAAGTTAATCCCAACCTTCATTTTGATACCCCTTCAGCGCTAAATTCAATTCTATTGCAGCCAAAGGTATAGGGCGCAGATAAAATTTGGTGGTAATCCTCCCCACAGGAATATCCGGATTGTGCGCTTCCACATATTCTGCTAATTTCCCCGTTCTAGTCAGGTCTGTCCAACGATGGTACTCCCCAGCCAATTCGCGGGCACGTTCATTCAAAATATAATCAATGTTCATCTCAGATGCGACCGCAGGTGTTGCTTTAGCACGATTACGTACAATATTAATATAAGAGACCGCTTCTTCCGGTTTATTCAACTTAATATAAGCTTCCGCAGCTATCAGATTTGTCTCTGCTAAACGAGCTAAATAGATGTCACGCATAGAAGAAGTAATCTTAAAATACTGTTTTCCATTCTCTATATCATCAAACTTACGAAATGGAGCTACTCCACAGATATCTGCAGACATTTTAGCTTGATAAGAGGTTTGTTCATTGCTAATATTATTTCCTTCCGGAAGCATTTCCACTATAATTGCATTTTTACGACTGTCAAGAGCCGAGCGCCAACTTGCTATGTTTGCAATCTCCCAAGAAGGACAATAATAATAAATCACTTCACTCGTATTTTTCTTTTTCTCATCATAATAGTCCCAATAACTTTGACGCAACTCAAGCATAAAAGTTCCTTCATATCGTTCATCTTGAGCCGGATTATCCGTATTTGTATTAAATACTTCATGCATCCATAATGTGGGAGTTAATGTAGAGGAGGTATATTTATGACCAGCTTCTGCACCTTTTAAATAAGGTCCGTAATCAGCTTGTTGTCTGTTTCCATCTTTCTGTACATCAGCTACAGTTGCTACATTGTAATCAATAAAAAATAGAATCTCCTCATTCCTTTCCCCTTGGTTACTGAACAAAGTTGTAAATGGCGTGGTCAAAGGAGCACCTGCTCCTGCACTTTTAGCTGATGTAACGGCTGCATTAAAATCTTTCTCATCATGAGTGAGGTATCCTTTGCATAAATAAGCTTTTGCCAAATAATGTTTAGCAGCGACTTTTGTAAAACGACCGTCGCTTGATTTCTCAGCAAGCACAGATGAAGAAGAAGCCAACTCTGTCAATTCATCAATAATAAATTGGAAAATAGATTCCGCACTCTCTCGCTGTACACTTGCAATAGGAGAAGTAGTACGTGTGGTCACTAAAGGAACTCCACCGAACTGCTGTACTAAATTCAAATAATAAAATGCACGTAAACCACGTGCTTCAGCAACGCGCTCGGCACGGCTATCATCTTCACCTCCCCAATAAATCACTTCATTCACTAAAGAAATAGCCTTGTAGTGTTCCTTATAAAATGTTGTCACATTTTCTTCGGCACTTGAATAGTTCTGACCATACAAGTTACAAACTTGCACAGAAGTACGTCCACTTGCAAAAAGATCAGTTCCTCCCTCAAACAGCCAAGGAGCATCACTATATATAGTTCTTAATGAACCATAAGCAGCATTACACAAACTTTCAAACCCAGCTGATGTGTTATAGTAATCAGCTCCCGGTACATTCGATTTATTATCCTGTTCCAAGAAATCAGAACATCCAGCTAATATTGCAAATAAAAAGACTGTCACAACTGTATATAACTTTTTCATAATCATATTTCTACTATTAAAATTTAACATTTAATCCTAATTGATAAGTAACAGAACTCGGTCCTCCTGTTCCATCTGAAATTTTAGCATCAGCCCATTCCGGATCAAATCCTTTATAATCTGTGAAAGTGAAAGGATTCAATATATTAGCGTAAATACGCAAATTCTCAAGACCTATTTTCTTTATCAGTTTTTTAGAAAAAGTATATCCAACTGTTATATTTTTAATTTTCCAATAAGAAGCATCCACATAATTATTAGATTCAAATTCTTTATTCTTACTAGTATACCAACCATTTCCACCGCCATAATTATAAGCTGCCCCATCAAACGGATACGGATAAGAGCCTACGGTTGTATGGTCAGCCACTATATTAGGATTGGATGTAAGTGAGGTCGTTGTTTTTCCATCCCACGTATAATTGAATATTGGAGCACCCTCTGGAATATAAAAATCCATATTCAATTTAGTTCGTCCACGGTCACTATAATTTGTAAATTCTTCCATAAAAGGACTATATAACAAATGCCCTTGCTTCGTATTTATACTCATAGAAAAATCCCAATTCTTATATGACAAAGTGGTAGACAAGTTTCCAGTCCATTTCGGTAAAGCATGCCCCAATATCTGCCGATCATCATCATTCAGTTTCCCATCTTTATTTGCGTCTTCATAAGTCATACATCCTTCAAAATAGCCATACCATTCAGAATTGGTCTTTGTCACCCCATTAATCGTTACTAACTCATTCGCTTTTGCTTGAGTACATATTCCCAATTGTTTCAAATCATAAGCAACATCAATGGGTTGCCCGATAAACCAACGCTCGGCACGCATGTCTTCTTTCTTACCTTGTAGTTCAAGAATTTCATTTTTATTCTTAGCGAATGAAGCCGTTATATCCCAATAAAAATCCTTTGATTGAAATAATATTCCTTTCAACATCAATTCCACTCCGCTATTACGCACTTTACCTACATTCGCAGTCATACTTCCATTATAGGAACCTTGTTCTAATAATAATTTCATATCCATAAGCAGATCTTTGGATGTTTTTGTATACCAATCAAATGTACCAGAAACTCGTCCTCCCAAGAAAGCAAAATCCAGACCTGTATTAAATTCCGTGGTAGTTTCCCAACTTAATAATTCATTCATAATACCAGGACCAAATCCTTTACCGAAGCCAGAATAATAAAGCTGATTGGCAAGAAATGAAGTTTCATAATTTCCTACAGAAGCATTATTTCCCGTAGCACCATAGCTAACACGTAATTTCAGATTATTAATCCACGACATACTGTTTTTAACAAAATTCTCTTCACTAATACACCACGCTAATGCCGCTGAAGGAAACATTCCCCAGCGATGACCTTCTTTGAATTTTGAAGAACCATCCCAACGAGTAGACAAAGTAGCCAGATATTTCCCTTTATAACCATAATTTACACGTAAAGCATATGAAAGCATTGTCGATTTCCCATAAGAACTCTTCACATCGCTATAGCCCGAAGCAGCCGAACCCAAATTATACCACAAAGTTTCAGAAGTAACATTATTTCCTGTTAACTCATATTTTTCAGCTTCTGTGCTATAAACACTCATCAAAGCCATAGCATTCAAAGTATGACTTTCACCGAATGTCTTAATGTAATTCACTTGTGTATCCCATGTATAAGAAAAATATTCATCTTTAGTTATAGTCGCTTTAGCATCACCGGTAGGATTGTCTTTAGCATTGTAAGTCCCTGCTTGTTCTTCAGAAAGCCCACCATAGTATTCTCCTCTTCGTTTAGTAGACATTGTTGGAGAGAATGTTGTTTTAACCAATATTTCTTCTATCGGCTGATATTGCAAATACATCGTTGTCAATACGCGATATCCTTTAGTTTTATCCTCGGAATTCATTGCATCAACTAAAGGCGAAACTGTAGAAGTAAACCCTGCCGGATACGCCTCACTTTTCTCTTGTCCAGCTACCAAATCTTTACCTGGCATATAATTCAGTTCTCCAGTTGCAGTATTGTAAGGAAGCCAAAAGCCATTAGAGCGAAAAGATGTCTGTACTGCTCTTCTCGAACCATAATTATACTCAAAAGCGACCAGATTAGCTGTTGCCCCCATGGCCAATTGCCTATTTATCTTACCATCAATTGCTAATTTCAGATTATAGCGTCTCAGTCCATCACCCATTACCCCATCCTCTTGTTGATAACCAGTACCTACACGATAGGAAACTTTTTTCCCAGCACCTGACACTTGGATGAAATGATTCTGCTGTGTACCATCTTTAAGCATTAGATCAGTCCAGTCTGTAAAATCATGATTCAAAAACTGCTCTTGCATTTTAGGAGCATTTTTATTCCAACAAGCTTTCATATTTGTTGTTGTTATTTCAAGAGGTAACCGTCCATTAATAATCGCTGCACTCTCAACAGGTGTAGCATATCTCATATAACGGTAGTTAATCCATTCAATCGGGTCCATAAAGTCAGGCATCCGCGCAACAGTTTTATATCCAGCATAGCCATCATATGTGACAGACACTTTCATGTCTTCTCCTGCTTTGGCTTGCTTAGTAGTAACAATGACAACACCATTGGTAGCACGCGAACCATAAATAGCTGTGGAAGAGGCGTCTTTCAATATGTCTATTTTTTCAATATCTGAAGGATTGAGAAAATTAATATCATCACAAATAATACCATCTACTACAAATAAAGGTTGGGTACTACTTCCTAATGTACTTTTACCGCGAATGGAAATATTGAAACTCTCACCTACACGGCTGGATGATTGGCTAATATCCACCCCTGCAACTTGCCCCTGTAAAGACTCCATAACTGTAGTAGTTCCTTTGGATGTCAGTTTAGTATTATCCACACTACCAATAGCACCTGTTAAATCTGATTTCTTCTGTACACCATAGCCAACTACCACAACCTCTTCCAGAGCCTGGGCATCTTCTTTCAAAGTAACTTTGATATAGGATTGTTCCCCAACTGTAACAACTTGAGTAATATACCCAATAAAAGAAATCTGCATTTTTGCATTTAAAGGTACATCTTGCAAAGTGAAATTACCTTCAAGGTCTGTAATAACCCCATTTGTTGTACCGACAATTAAAATATTTGCACCAATTATTGGTTCTCCGGCATTGTCAAGAACCGTTCCCTTTAGTTGATGGCTCTGCGCAAAAGCAATTGAGCAGATTGTACTTAATAATAAAAGTACAAATACCCTTTGAGTAGTCTTTCTAAAATCCATAATGCTGTTTTTAATAGTTATTAAATTTAGATGAAACGTTTTATTTTGGGTGCAAGAATAGCGAATAACAACCATTTATACTTGGATTTTTTTTCATTTTTATAGGAGAATTTATCCAAATACAATCATAAAGAACAAACAGCCATATATCAACGACAAGTATTGCAGCAAGCACACCTTCACAGTATAGACGTGCAACATTTGCTGGGAAAGAATGGACTAGCTACCCTCTTGCAGAAGGAAGAATACAAGATGGAGCCTGTGAAGTGAAGCAACAATCTTTCAAAAGGAAATTCACAATCATCGATTCAGCCACGGTTCCGGATTCAGTTTCTCCTTTTCTTTGCGCAACTGGAAGTGAAGCACCGTACGTCCATTGTCCGCACCATCCGAAAATACTTGTCCGAGGGCTTGCCGGGTAGTAACAGTATCCCCCGTCTTCACTGAAGCAGAAGCCAGGTTACAATAAACGGAAATATAGTTTCCATGGCGGATAAGAATATTAAAAAGTCCGTTCAGTTGGAAAACGGCAGCTACCTTTCCGTCGAAGATAGCACGCGCCTGTGCACCGGGCTTACCTTGAATGTCTATCCCTTTATTATCCAGTTTCACATTGCGAAGCCCCTCTACGGAATACTGACCGTAGCGGCTGGTGATAATATACGGTCCGGTAATAGGTATTGGCAATTTACCACGGTTGTTGACAAAGCTACCGGACAATTCCCGGTCTGCCTTATCCATCGTATAGGTTTCGAGAGGTGCCGCCTTCTTGGCGGTGGCTGCTTCGGAAGAAGAAGTTGCAGCCGGTTTCGTTTCTTTTGCAGCAGCCTTTTTGCGGGCAGCCGCTTCTTTACGCGCCTCTTCCGCAGCACGTTTACGAGCTTTCTCAATTTCTTCGGCTATCAGGCGATCAATACGCGCATTCAGCTGGTCGGCTTCCCTACGCTTCTTGTTCAACTCATTTTGCAGCCCACGCTGCTTCTTCTGTAAATTGGCAACTAAGGTTTTCTTCTCCTTCTCCTGGTTTTCCAACTTTTCTTTTTCCACTTCACGCTCTTTCAGCAAACTGGCTTTGGCTTTCTTTACCTGTTGAAGTTCCGTCTTCTTTTGATTGACCTGCTCTTGTTTCTTCAGAATCTCTTCGCCTTGCAGGCGCTGATAGTCGGCATACTCACGCACATAGCGCAAACGACGATAAGTTTGCGATAATGTTTTGGCGGAAAGAATAAACAAAAGTTTGTCTTGGACGGAACGGTTCTTATACAAATATTGAACAGAAGACTCATATTTCTTCTTCTTATCCTTCAGATCATTTTCGAGGCGGACTAACTGACGTTCCAGTTTGGAAAGTTCACGATCTATAGTCTCCATATCATCATTAATGGCGAGGATATACCGTTTTCGTTCCTCAATCTGCCCGGTAAGGGCGGCAAGACCATTCAACTGGCTACCGACATCTTTCTTTGTAGTGTTCAGAAGTGTTTCCGACTCGGCTATCTGCTTTTGCAAAGCGCCCCGTTTACTTTCCAACTCCTTAATCATCTTGTTGGATTGGGCACAAAGTGGCAGAGCCAGACAAAAACAACTTATGAAAATACAAAGAAACTGTCTCATAACTTAGCCAGCATCTCTAAAAGTTCAGTCCATTCAACCTTAGTATATCTGGAAGACACCTGAGTCGGAGTCAGCGATATCTCTTTATCCGAAAAGTCGGTAAGAACGATTTTTCCTTTTTCCAAAGAAGGAATCCCCAACTCCTTACCTGTCAAAGAAGCTTTGCCACCGGGTTTGGCAGCCTCAAAAAGCATCTTCTCCAAATGGGCAAAGTCGGCCTTCTTGGGCAAAACGTCTTTCAATTCCTTACGGGTAGCCTGTACATAACGTTTTCCCATGCGGTCCACTACCAACACATCGTCGGGAGTAATCTCCAATCGTGCCACTTCACTGCGGAGGATAGGCATCAGAAGGGAAAGCTGCATACGTTCACCGCTTACAAGCTTCATGGTACCGTTCACTGTAATTGTGCCTCCCTTGTTAGGAATGGTCAACTGTACTTTAGAAGATAAAAAGCGCGGTTCTCCCAACGAAGAAGTCACTTTCCGGGAAGTCTTACAACCGGAAAGACCTACTACCAGGGTCAGGAGAAGCATGAGAGGCAGCATACGAATACTGCCTACCGTTCTGTATTTGCTGTGTAACGTTCTCATTCGGGTATATATTTCTTTTTCTCGATCTTCTTTTTCAATGTCTTGGACTCACTACCCACTTCCTGAGCTTGCTTCCAATACTTCAAAGCACCATCCACATCACCGGTCATATAATAGATATCACCCCCATGTTCAAGAATGGTATCACTTTGATCTTTATCATTCTTTATTGCATCGTCTATGTAGAGGCGGGCTTCGGCATAGTTGCCTTTCTCAAACAGAATCCAGGCGTAGGTATCCAGATAAGTGGAATTCTTCGGTTCGGATTTCACCGTTTTATAACTCATTTCCTCCGCTTTGTCCAAGTCACGGCGTTCCAGCGAGAGGTAATAGGCATAGTTATTCAATGCTCCCAGATTTGCCGAATTGTAAACCAATGCAGAGTCATAGGCTGCATAGGCTTCCGTATTCATTTTCTTGGTATGATAGATATCGCCCATGATGGCATAGAAGTTCGAAACGAATTCTTTATCACTCTTTTCCGGGATATTTTCCAATCCTTTCTTGCAAATGGCAAGTGCATCATCTGTGCGGTCAGCCTGATTATAGGCTATGGAAAGATAGAAATAGAACTCCAGCATATCGGGATTAGACTCGATACCGGCCTCGCAAAGACGGATTACTTCTTTATAATCTTCTTTCCGTATTGCTTCACCGAGAAGTGTCATACGGGCAGCCGTATTCGTCGGATCAATGTCCAGCACTCGTTCCAGTACGGGCATGGTCTCTTTATTCATTTTCTTGGCAAGGAGATATTGGGCATAAAGCATCGGCATCTGTGCATCATCCTGATCTTGTTCCATAATACGGTCAAAAAGATTGATCACGCGGGTACTGTCTCTACCTGCCCGTTCATTTTCAACCACAAACTGACGCATCACGTTCAACTTTGTATCAGAAGGCACTTTCTTATTCAGTAAAAGGGTATCCAGTTGTTGCTCGTAGAGTTCTTTCTGTCCGGTTTGTTCGTAATAAGAGGCCAATGAATACATCGCCATGGCATTATCCGGTTCGGCGGCAAGCACTTTCTTGTATATGTTATAGGCTTCGTCCTTCTTGTCGTTCTGCATATAAACATCACCTAGTATCACCTGATATCGCATATCCATCGGATACTCTTCCACCAGACTCTCTATCTCACGGAAAGCGCTCTGATTATCTTTCTTCTGTAAATAGATACGAAATTTCTCCATACTGAGTTGCTCGTTCTTTCCCATCTTTTCTTCCAAACGATTCAAGGTGGTAATCACGTTATCGTACTCTTCCAGACGGTTGTATATATCCAACAAGCTGTACAGAGGATCCATCCTATCCGAGAAACGAGTTGCCATGCTTTCCAGCAGATTCGTGGCTTTCTGCATCTCATTCTGTTGCTGATATAAGCTGGCCAATCCCTGGCTATACCAATAATTATCCGGATCATTTTCCACAGCCTTTTCCAATGCTGCCTGTCCTTGCGGAACTTGTTTAAGGTACATATAGTACTGCGAAATCTCGTACAAAGCCGATGAAGCATTCGGATTAATGGTCAGACAATGCTGCAATAAGTCAAAGGCAGCACTATAATCGTCTTTCATCTTCAAGCGGGAAGCTTCCAGGAAGAAGTAATCGTATTTACGCTGTTGCTCGGGCGTAAGCACAACCTGCGCCTTGGTTCCTTTCCGCTGTTTTTTTCCTCCCTGACGGGAAGTACCACACGATATAAGTATCGCGCACAATACGAAAAGAGATACTATTTTAAATTTCATTTTCATTCAGTCAGTTAGTAGAACTCAGCCCCTTTTAGTTTTTAAATTCTTTGATTTTTAATTCCTCAACTCTTTCCTGTATGACCGAAGCCGCCTGCACCACGCTCTGTATCATCCAGCACTTCCACTTCCTGCCATGTAGCTTGTTCGTGGCGTGCTATTACCATCTGCGCAATGCGTTCTCCGTCTTCTATCACAAAAGTCTCCGATGAAAGATTTACAAGGATAATACAAACCTCTCCACGATAATCGGCATCAATCGTTCCCGGAGAATTCAGCACCGTGATACCTTTCTTGATAGCAAGACCACTGCGAGGGCGCACTTGTGCCTCAAACCCCGGTGGCAGGGCAATATATAATCCTGTAGGCACCAGGCAACGCTGCATTGGAGCTAAAGAAATAGGTTCTGAAAGATTAGCACGGATATCCATTCCTGCGGACAATTCGGTGGCATAAGCCGGAAGCGGATGTTTCGATTTATTGATGATTTGTACGTTCATGACATTAATTACAAATTACGAATTATAAATTACGAACTGCCGCTATTTCAGTATTTAATAGCAGTTCTTCTTTTTTAATTGGGCGAAAATACAGCTTTTAAAGCAAAATAGTGATACATTTGCAGTTAAATAATAACAAAGGGCAAATGTCCCCTCTTTTTTGCCATTTATAATTTGTAATTCATAATTCGTAATTATCGCCATGAATTGGAACACCCTCATATCTGCCAAACGCTTCGGGCTTGAAGAGTTTCACCAGGAGCGTCACGAAAACCGTTCGGAATTTCAGCGGGATTATGACCGTCTCGTCTTCTCCGCCCCCTTCCGCCGCTTGCAGAACAAAACACAAGTTTTTCCCTTGCCGGGTAGTATCTTCGTACACAACCGCCTAACGCATAGTCTGGAAGTTTCCTGCGTAGGCCGTTCGTTGGGAAATGATGTCGCTAAAGCCATTCTTACCCGTCAGCCTGAATTGAAAGATTCGTATTTACCCGAAATTGGGTCTATCGTATCGGCAGCCTGCCTGGCACACGACTTGGGGAATCCTCCCTTCGGTCACTCCGGAGAACGAGCCATCTCCACTTTCTTCTCCGAAGGAAAAGGTATGCCTCTAAAAGGACAACTGTCCGCAGAGCAGTGGGAGGACCTGATACACTTCGAAGGAAATGCCAATGCTTTCAGATTGCTTACCCATCAGTTTGAAGGAAGACGCAAAGGAGGATTCGTATTAACCTATTCCACCCTGGCCAGCATCGTAAAATACCCCTTTTCATCGAGTTTAGCTGGTAAGAAATCAAAGTTCGGCTTCTTCACCACGGAGGAAGATAGTTTCCACCGGATAGCTGAAGAACTGGGTATGAAAAAGCTGAATGAAACTCCACTGAAATATGCCCGTCATCCGTTGGTTTACCTGGTAGAGGCGGCAGATGACATTTGCTATCAGATGATGGATATTGAAGATGCCCACAAGCTAAAGATACTTACCACACAGGAAACACAAGATTTACTTCTTTCCTATTTTCCTGAAGAACGTAAAACGCATATGCTCAAAACGCTGAAGCTTGTCAGCGATGTCAATGAGCAGATTGCCTATCTGCGTTCCTGCGTCATAGGACTGCTCATCCAAGAATGTACCCAGGCCTTTCTGAATAATGAGGAAAAGATATTAAAGGGGGAATTTGAAGGAAGCCTCATCAAGCATATTTCCGAATTGCCAGCCGGTGCTTATAAGCACAGTGCAGATATTTCGTTAAAGAAAATCTATCGCTCGCGTGATGTACTGGACATCGAACTTGCCGGTTTCCGCATCATCAGTACTTTGCTCGATCTGATGATCGATGCCGTCTGCTCACCGGAAAAAGCTTATTCACAGTTGCTCATCAACCGGGTATCCGGCCAATACAATATAAAAGCGCCCGTACTCTACGAAAGAATACAGGCGGTATTGGATTATATCTCCGGCATGACAGACGTTTATGCACTTGATCTCTATAGAAAGATCAACGGAAACAGTTTGCCGGCAGTATAAGTTGTGCTTCAGGCACAATTATCATCTACTCGGAAAGAACACTTTATTAGCTCCGGAGGTAAGTTTGCAAGCCTCCGGCTCATTCTCGATGAATGACTGGATATGGCGGATACGCTTTTCTGCCAGAATCTCATCCACAGCAATCAGAATTCCCGTTTCTTCCACATCGCCAAAACCATAGTTAATGGCAGTACCGAACATACGCATCGTCGGACTCAAACTCATATAAGCATTTACCAACGGCGGAATATTATAGCCTAACTTACGTATCTCGCAATTCAGTATCTTATAGTCCTCCTTAAATGTCTTCTTACAAAACAAAGCAGCCAAATCGGCCTCTTTAGCTTCCATTTCAAGCGGTTTCATCGGAGTAATCAGATTATCTTTATCCTCAAAGTGCTTCTTCAAGAAATAAAGAATCATGTCGCGTCCCTGACGATGATAGCTCGGATACATAGTCACTTTACCGAAAAAATACTTCACATTCGGCATAACTACCGTTAACGCACCCAAACCATCCCATAGGTTATCCAGCGCAAACAAGCCTTTGCTACCGGCACGGGTGGACTGATACTCTACCGTAACAAATGAACGTCCTAACTCAATTGTAGTGGGAAGGTACTCTTTCAGGAACTTTTCAGAGAAATTGAACATGTGGGCTGTAGCCAGAATAGGGGCACCCTGTTCATCGAACCGAACGTCCGTACCAAGGATATAACGATAACCACCTAATATTTCTTCTGCTTCAGGGTTCCAGACAATCAGCTGTTTGTAGGGATTATCCATGATATCGTATTCATCGATATCCAGCGGTTGTCCTGTACCTCCACCTGCTGCACGGAAAGCAATCTCGCGTAAACGCCCGATTTCTTTCATAATATTCGGAGAATCCTGAGCTGTAATGATATAAATCTGATTATGGCTCTTATTCGTCATACGCAGACGCTTCTCTTCGGTCAGTTCCGCTTTCAGAAGTTCCTTACTAATAGGTTCAATAATCTCTTCCATATTTTTTTGTTAGTAGTTCTCTTATTAAAACTAAGTTCTATAATTTATAAACGATATCTTTTACGTAAGCCGCCCACTCGGCAGGAGTTTTTGATTTATCAAAAGTCTGCCAGGAAATAGGTTTCCCGATGGTAACAGTAAACGTTTTATGACGGTTCTTTAACATCTCGTCGGCAAGGTAGAGCATGGCTATGTTAATTTTGATGCCCAAAAATTTGCAGACGTTAGCCAAATTATAAAAAAAGTTCGAATTCCGGCCTTCAAAATGAATGGGGACAACGTCGCGTTGTGCCTGCACACTCTTTACGATAAAGGTCTTCTTCCAATCCAGATCACGGATCACTCCATTCTGACGTCGGGAGCACAATCCGGCAGGGAACATAATCAACTGATCATTCGATGCAAAGCCCGCTTCCACCATTCTCGGAAAATCTTTTGCCTGTTTTCCTGTCTTATTAATAGGTATACAAAGAGGAGCTAATCCTTGCAGATTCATCAGCAGGTCATTCACCATATACTTCACCTTACCTTTATAGAAACTACCCAACACATATCCCAAAGCCACACCATCCTGGCCTCCCAACGGATGATTAGAGACAAAGGTATACAATCCTTCAGTCGGTAGATTCTCTTCTCCCTTCACTACAATATTGGCATCCAGAAATTCCAGGCAGGCTTTTAAGAAGTCTACACCTACCTTATCCTTCGACTCGCGCAGGAAAACATTCAGTTCTTCCTGATGAACGATTCTTTTCAGATAAGAAACCACGAATTTGGGGATATACTTATAGTACTTCGGAGCCTTTTCCCGGAGCACTTTATCAATATCAATCAAAAATAAAGAGTCGTCAGCCATTCTTTTTAAGATGAAATGATTGCGCAAAATTAACTCATCTTTTTAATTATACGCAATAAAATTGGTGAAAACTGCACCCAAAAACAAACAAAAGGCACCCAAAAACTATCAATTGATAGTTTTTGCCCTAAAGATTGCTCAAAATGCGTCCGTCAGAGTTAGGGAACTTTCGTAAAATTGCAACATCAAAAGTCAAACAAACGAATAATTATAATAAAAAAGGAGAACGATATGAACAGTATTACATTTCAAAAGGATTTGCTCGGAGTACAAGACGATTTATTACGTTTTGCATATAAACTAACCTCCGACCGTGAAGAAGCTAACGACTTACTCCAGGAAACCTCTCTAAAGGCATTAGATAATGAAGATAAATACATGCCCGACACTAACTTCAAAGGATGGATGTACACCATCATGCGCAATATCTTTATAAACAACTATCGGAAGCTGGTTCGCGACCAGACCTTCGTAGATCAGACTGATAATCTTTATCACCTCAATCTGCCTCAGGAGTCCGGATTTCAAAGTACCGAAAGCGCCTATGACTTGAAAGAAATGCACCGTGTTGTAAATGCACTGCCACGCGAATATAAGATTCCATTTTCTATGCATGTATCCGGTTTCAAATACCGCGAAATTGCAGAAAAGCTGGGATTACCCTTAGGAACAGTAAAGAGCCGTATATTCTTTACACGCCAGAAGTTGCAACAGGAACTGAAAGACTTCAGATAATCTGTGTTGCAGGATAAAAACAGTTATTACCCTATACAACCTAAACCGATAACGTTCAGATATGAAAAAGTGTTCATGAAGAGGTCAGAGACTACTTGCATGAGCACTTTCCGACCACCCGAAAACTATCAAAACACCACCTGAAAACTATCAATTGATAGTTTTCCCCCCAAATATTGCCTGAAATCCGTCTATCAGAATAAGATAACTTTCGTAAAATTGCAAAGTCAAAAGGCAAAACAATAACTATTGAAAAGGAGAAATGATTATGAACAACAGTATTACATTCCAGAAAGAATTGATCGGGGTACAAGACGATTTATTACGCTTCGCATACAAATTAACCTCAGACCACGAAGAAGCAAATGACCTACTCCAGGAAACCTCTCTAAAGGCGTTAGATAACGAAGATAAATATGCACCTGATACTAATTTCAAAGGATGGATGTATACCATCATGCGCAATATCTTTATCAACAACTACCGCAAGGTGGTTCGCGACCAGACTTTCGTAGATCAGACAGAAAATCTCTATCATCTCAACTTACCGCAAGAATCCGGCTTTGAATGCACGGAAAGCGCATACGACTTGAAAGAGATGCATCGTATAGTAAATGCATTACCCCGTGAATATAAAATTCCATTCTCCATGCATGTATCCGGTTTCAAATACCGCGAAATTGCAGAGAAGCTGGGATTACCACTCGGAACAGTGAAAAGCCGTATCTTCTTCACCCGACAGAAGTTACAACAAGAACTGAAGGATTTTGTTTAGGAGATTTAAAAAAAATCTGCAAAACCGATATATAGTATAAATTTTTAGTTGTGTTAGAGAGAATATGGGCAGACCGGAACAATATCCAGTCTGCCCTTTCTTTATATCCCCTCGCTCCATACCCGAACCGTACCCGAGTCGTACTTGCTCCGTACATTCTTCGGTCAGAAGTACCTCTGTACGGAACAAGTACGACTCGGGTACGGTGTAGGTGGATATTTGACTAATAATATTTCGGAGCAGGAGGATTTTCACCTTTATAATCTCGATTCGTATAAACACGTATCCAGTCGATGTACATGGCAGGTTTAGCATCTTTTTTCCATTCGGAAGGAATGATAGCACCAGGCCAGGCATTCGGGTTCGTCGAGATACCCGTACTGAAAATCAGGAAGAAGCCCAGCGGATCACTCCAAGGCCAGTCAGTATTGCCATCAGCCCCTTTGTGGTGTTCAAAATAGACTTGTCCGTTGACACCTCCTACAATGCGGTCGGGATACCATTCCAGCCAATAGATATTCCATTGAGACATATTGGCAAGATTGATGGAGGAAGTGACACTACCACCACCGCCTATGACACCGGCATAGTGATTTTCGGAATGAAGCGTGAAATGAGCACAATCGTTCAATGTCTTCTTGGGATTCTCCAAAAGATCGATCTCACCATTCTTCGGCCAGGGACGGTTATTGTTTCCCATAAACCAGAGGGCATCATTGAAACCTACATAAGGAGTACGTTTGAAACGTATCTCAATACGCATATTTTCAGTAAAGTTACACCAGAACTCCTTATTACCAGGAAGTGAGGTGCGATAACAACCGTGAGAATACTTCACTTTCTTACCGAAACGGTTGTCTATCGAGTCTTTCTCCTCTACACTCCAGATGCGCAAAACTCCATCCTCTACTTTTGAACATTTCCGGTTATCGACCTTTGCCGTACGTGACATGTGCAAGCCTCTATGTTCTACGAAGCCAAGCGGCAGTCCCTTTTTCGTATCTTTATCATTAAACTCATGGGCTGTATAAAAAGACCATCCTTTCATTTTAGGATGCATATCGCCCTTCTTCAAGTGCAGGGCATCCCCCGGATTGTCATACACCAATGTTTCATCATCTTTCGGCAATACCCTCTCTACGTCTTCTCCATCGGGATAGGGAACAAACTTGCCGGTAGTTTTCAGAATAGGCATAGTGGCATGTTGGGCTCGCAGATAATCACTCAAAACTTTAGCCAGCTCCTTCACTTTATCCGGATAACATGTAGACAAATCATACTGTTCGGAAATATCATCGTTCAAGTTGTATAGACAACTGCTGCCGGTTTCGTAATAATGAATTAATTTCCAGTCACCTTTCACAACGGCACTTTGCGGAGCACCAATCGTTTGTATTCTCTCACCCCAATTATTCGGATAATGGAAAAATAAAGCACGTTCTTTTTCTCCAGTCTGTCCCTTCATCTGCGCCATAAAGCTCTGCCCGTCAATCTGCTGTGGTGTCTGATAATCATGTACTCCAGCTATTTCCAACAGAGTCGGAAAGAAATCTTCAATAATGACTGGTGTATCATTCATAGTTGAGGGGGACGTTACATTCGGATAATAGACGATCATCGGTTCGCGAATTCCTCCTTCTTTCAAGGAACCTTTTCCTTCACTCAATGGAGCATTTTTATCGGCACGACCTATTGTATAGCCACCATTATCCGACATGAAAATAATAACTGTATGATCTGCAATGCCTTTCCGGTCTACATAGTCCATCAGATCTCCCAGACTCTTGTCCATACCCTCCACCAAGGCAGCATACTGCGCCTCTTTATGCGGAAGCCCTTTATCCATATACTTCTGATAGAAACGTTTATCTGTCCCGAAAGGCGCATGCACGGCATAATGGCTCATATAGAGGAAAAAAGGTTTAGACTGGTCAAGAGCCTTATCCATAAGCCCCTTTGCCTCCAACGTCAAAGCCTCAGTAAGGAAAGTATCTGTTCCATGATACTTTTCCAAATCGGGCACAGCCCATATCGCTGCCCATTCCGGCTTGCCGGAAGCACCATATCCTTCTTCTCCCAGATAGCTGCCCATAGCACCGGCCGCATGACCGGCTATGTTATAATCGAAACCAATAGTCAATGGATTCGCAGCAGGTGTATCTATCGAACCGAAATGAGCTTTACCTACCATCATGGTAGTATATCCGTTTTCACGAAGCAATTGTGGCAGGCACTTCGCATAAAAAGAATGTTCCAACCCGGGTTCAGGACACAGACCATTATAATTCCATGCTTCAAAATCCAGTGTTTCATTTTTCCGGTCAGTCGGTGTATCTTTCTTCAACGTCCAGTTCGTTACTTTATGCTGGGCGGCGTTTGCTCCCGTAAACAAACTGACACGTGAAGGGGAACTGATAGGGCATGCATAAGCGTGTGTAAACCTGACACCTTTCTTTGCCAGACGCTCCATATTGGGTGTTTCATAAATATGATTCAATTCGGTAGTATCATTCCAGAACGGTAAGGAAGTATCTTGCCATCCCATGTCATCCACCAGAAAAAGAATAATATTAGGCTTTTGCTGAGCTATGGCATTACCTGAAAGCAATGCCATAGCAGCTATAGAAAGTATCGAATTCTTCATAACACTACTTTGTCAGGATACCGACTTCACCGACCGTTACAATATTTTTATTATTTATCTCCGACAATGGTTCCAGCTTGAAATAACGGGCAGGATATGTTTTGCCAAACCGTACAAAATAAGGCACAGGATTGTGCATGATATTACTGAATTCACCACTTGCCTCACATTGAGTCCACGACTGTCCGTCAAGGCTCACATAGAAAGCATATTTATAGATAGTTCCCGTCAAATCCTCTCCTATGGAAGGAGCATAACTGAAGCCACTTACTTCCACTTTATCCCCCATATCAACAACCAATGGCGTAAGTGCGGAAGCACGCCAAACCGTTTTCCGGTCCCCATCAATAGCCTTACGGGAATCTGCATTGCCACCAACTACCTGCCATCCATCGACAGGCACATCGCCGAGTTGTACTTCTTCATTCTTATCTGCAAGAGGTTCTGCATAGAAAAGACCGACCGCAGCAACATTAGCCACACCACGGGCAGAGCGAATGGTTACACGAATACGCTCCGGACGAGTATCAGAGAAACGTACAAGACGTTTATATCCTACTGTTGTACCTTCTGCCATATGAATCCAGGAACCATCTTTATACGCTTCTACAAGGAAACTTTCAATACGTTGTCCTTTGGAGATATCTTCCTGAATCATGAAAGTATTCACCAACGCATCTTTCTGTATATCATATTGGCGGACTGTGCCGGAAGTTCCATACCATGCCTCGTTTCCTTTCAGCACACAATTACGGGCAAAAGTTTTCTTTAAATAACTGGAAAATTCTTTCAGCCTCTGCACATCATTTTCATTAATCAACCCATGAAGGTCAGGCGGAATATTCAATAAAAGAACGGAATTATAGCCTACTGATTTGAAATAAATATCCGTCAGATGATTTAAAGACTTCACTTGCTTGTCCTGATCGGCATGATAAAACCAACCCGGACGGATGGAAACATCCACCTCAGAAGGATACCAGAAAAGTTCGGTAGCACGAGCCACTATATCACGTCCGCCTAAGTCCTTTGCCTTGCCGAAGATACCCAATTCTTTATTCTGTTCGCCGGAACGGGGATAGATACCCGGAGTCAGAGCTGTAGCACTCCATTCTGTTTCACGACCGATGCCTTTTTCATTGCCTACCCAACGAACGTCATCACCCATGATAGCAGTAACTGCTTTAGGTTGCAGGCGACGAATGGTTTTTAATATGGCATCCCAATCATAGATTTGTTTTTTGCCGTTAGGACCTTCACCGTTAGCACCGTCAAACCACACTTCATGGACTTCACCGTAATTGGTGAGTAATTCGGTCAGTTGCTCGATGAAAAACTGGTTGTAGGCAGGAGAATCACCATAGCAAGAAGCATTACGATCCCACGGGGAGAGGTAAACTCCAAACTTGATACCATACTTCTTGCAAGCATCCCGCAGTTCACGTACCACGTCTCCCTTTCCATCTTTCCAGGAAGAAGAGACTACGGAGTGACGGGTAGTTTTGGTAGGCCAGAGACAGAAGCCATCGTGATGTTTGGCGGTGATGATGGCCATCTTGAAACCAGATTCTTTAAGAGTCCTCACCCATTGTTCGCAGTCCAGCGAGGTAGGATTAAAGATGGCAGGATCTTCAGTACCATCTCCCCACTCTCGTCCGGTGAAAGTATTTACACCGAAATGCAGGAAAGCGGTCAATTCCATACGCTGCCACTCCAATTGTTGGGGAGTGGGTACAAGACGTGAAGCCATTTCTACCTTTTCCGCCGCTGTAGCACCAGCGGGAAAAGCAACGTGCTTTTCATAATAAGTCTCTTGTGCCTGCAATCCGGAAAAGATTGTAAGACTGAGAACTGTAGTTAGAATCAGGTTTTTCATGCTATCTTATGTTATAGGTTTCGATCTATTTCAAAGGACGGATTGTAAACCGGAATGTGTAATCCTGCACAGGTACACGATACTGCGGCAATACTCCAGGACCACAGGTAGCCGTACCGACTCCTGCCTGTGCGGCATCCAGATGAACAGTTACCACTCCTTCGCGCCGTAATTGATTGATATGCGTTGCCGCATCCAGATTCTCATCCGTAAAAGGAATCACACTAAACTGAAACGAGGCATCGGAACGGAATGCCAGCCCCTCACCTGCCTCATCAGCAAGTTGCATCCAACGGACATCCGTACGGTTACCCGTTGCCTGCGGACGAACATAATAGTGGAACATACACTCCACATCGGTGTGATAAATACCTATTTTACCGGATTGATTACGATCCATATAAGTTTCATGCTCTCCACGCCCCAGATAAGACACCTGATTGTAAGCATCGGGCATTTCAAAAGTAAGCCCTACACGCGCCAGTGAAGTGATAACGGTAGTATCCGGCACGAAGTGTGTCTGTATATCCAATTCGCCATTTTTCTTTAGTGTATAGATGAAAGAAGCGGTTCCCACTTTTTCACCACGGACATTCAATAATTCCACTTCGGCACGTCCACTGCGGGTAGAAGTCTTCACGGTAAGGGCACGCTGTGTCAACTGATCCAACCCGACTTTCTTCCAAGTTTTGACTCCTCCTACTTTTTCACGGTTATCATTATCCGTCACCGGACGATAGAGGCTCAATGTAACGGGGGAAACCAGTAATTCTTTCCCATTATAAATATAAGAGTGAAGCGCCCCTGTTGCCGGATCTATATTCATTTCCACCTTACCCGAAAGTTTAGTTTCCGGAGCCCGGTAGTTCTTATTACCCGAAAGAACAAATTGGTCATAGGCTACCTCGTAATCCGTATTAATAAACGGAGCAGCATCCACAGACGTCCAACTTAAGTTCAGATAAGCTTCACGAACATCAGAAGGTAAACGTACAGCACCCAGCGTAACTTCAACGGTGGTGTGCGGAGCGGCATCTACCCGACGAGTACCATCAGTAATCACTTTCCCATGATTACCTACCACCTGCCAGTGTAAGGTATAAGCATTGAGATTCGTAAAATCATACCAATTCTTTATACTTAAAGTCAAGTTGCTCTTATCAATCAATGTAGTCTTTATATATTGATATGCTTTCTTCACTTCCAGCAAATGCGGATGAGGTTCGCGGACAGCATTCACCAGACCATTGCAGCAAAAGTTCCCGAAACTGGGTACATTCTTCGGACCATAATCACCACCGTAAGTCCAATACCAACGACCATCGGCATCTATTTCACGGAAAGACTGATCTACCCAATCCCAGATACAACCGCCCTGCACTATAGGTTCTGTTTCGAAAACATCCATGTATTCTTTCAATCCGCCTCCGCTATTGCCCATAGCATGCAGATATTCAGTCATGATGAAAGGGCGATACACTTTCGGTTCTGTCTGGCGGGCATAGGCCAGCAATTCTTCCACACTGCGGTACATACGGCAGTAGATATCCGTATTATAATTCTGTTCGGCACGCTCGTATTGTATAGGGCGGGTGGTTTCAACGGACTTCATCCAATCATATGTCCGTTCAAAATTGATTCCGTTACCCGCTTCGTTGCCCAACGACCAGATCACGATCCCCGGATGGTTCTTGGCACGTTCGTACATACGTTGCGTACGGTCCATGTGTGCAGGCAGCCAAGTGCTATCCTTTGCCAATGAAGCCGGGCCATACCCCATACCATGCGATTCGATGTTTGCTTCATCTATCACATAAAGGCCGTAACGGTCGCAGAGTTGATACCAGTACGGATGTGTCGGATAATGCGAGTTGCGCACAGTATTCAGGTTATGTTGCTTCATCAAGCGAATGTCTTCTTCCATCAGTTCTTTGCTGACAGTACGTCCCAACTGTGAATGTTCATGCCGGTTAGCACCTTTTATCAATATAGGTACCCCGTTGATACAAAAACGGCCATCCTTGATTTCAGAAGTACGGAAACCAACTTTGCAACCGGTTAGGTGTGTTATATGTCCTGCATCATCTTTCAACGTCAATATTAACGTATAAAGATTCGGATGTTCTGCACTCCAACGTTTTACACCTGGAAGAGACTGTTCGTCAAAGATAATAGAATTACTCAAACCACGGTTCTTGATCGGTATTTCATTTTGTAATATTGTCTTTCCGGCAGTATCTTCCAGACTATATGCCAAAGTAGACACACCAGTCGCACTTCCTTCAACTGTTACATCAAGGCCGAAAAATCCTTCCTTATACTCTTTCTTATCCAAAGAAGAAGTCACTTTATAATCAGCTATAAACTGGCGTGGAGTACTGTAAAGATAGACATCCCGTTCAATGCCACTCAACCGCCACATATCCTGACACTCCAGATAGGAACCTGCACTCCAGCGATATACTTCAAGTGCCACGATATTTTCTCCTGCCTGTACATAGTCCGTGATATCCCATTCGGCAGGAGTCTTTGAACCCTGGTTATAACCCAGCATATGTCCGTTCACCCAGATATAATAGAAAGAGATCACACCTTCACAACAAATCACGATGCGACGGTCTTTCCAGTCAGTAGGAACCGTGAACGTACGGCGATAAGAACCTACTTCGTTCTCTGCATAAGGTACCAGCGGAGGATTCTTTTTGAAGTTGAACAAAGGATCATCAAATTCATAAGTTTCGTTCACATAAATAGCCGTACCATATCCCTGACGCTCCCAGTTACCGGGTACATCGATATCTGCCCATCCGCCCGTATAGAACGAAGGTTTATAAAAGTCTTTCGGACGATGATCGGGATTCTTCACCCAGTGGAATTTCCACTTACCGTTCAGACTCATATAATAAGGTGATTGCTCATAATTCCCTTCACCCGCAGCATCAGCATTCGCATAAGGCCATATATAAGTATGTGGTGCCAGTTTGTTTTTTCCGATAGCATACTGGCTCTGCCATTCCGGCTGTACAATCTGTGCTATAGCAGGGGTGGTAAGCAGGCAAGTCAGACACAAGCTCAACAGGGTCTTTTTCATGGTACTATATCTCATTTTTCTAATTTTCTATTCTATTATTATCTCATCAAAGTATATCCTCGCTTCCTGTCCCGGACGTACATGCGTGAAAGGACAGTCTCCTGCTCCACGGGCTACTACACGAACATAACGTGCCTCTGTCCCTATTTCAAACGGGATATCTTCTCTAAATACACCTTCACGGAAGATTTCGTTCTTTGTGTAGCTACACTCACCTACTTTGCGATACTCCTTGTCATCACCTGAAATCCAAACTTCTATTTCAGCAGGTTTATGCACTGCCATGCCATAATTCGTAATAGAGCCTAACGTTAGTTTATTCACCAATTCCGGTTTCTTCAGGTCGAGGGTAAAAGTAACCGTATCGCTTTTCATCCAGGAGCACCATTCCAGATCGGTATATTTCTGACTTCCCCGTATCCCATTTGTCAGCATATAAAGATCTCCTGTACCGGCACTCTTTACAGGCTTCGCCGTCGCTTTATTCCAGATGACAGGCAACTCCAGCATTTGTCCCAATTGCTCGTTTCCGGCAAAGGTTGCTGCCTTAATTGTTTTGGCCTCTGTAAGCATCAACGGTTTTGTATAAAGGGGTGATTGCGCAGTCGGCACACTGCCATCCATTGTATAACGCACCTGTACATCAGGGCGAATACAATCCAGTTCTACTTGCAGACGACCCTCTTTGGGAGTTACAGTCTGTTGTATATTATACATGGACCGGGCATAGACAATTCCTTTTGCAGCCAAGTGTTCATTAAAGTGGTCCATAGCTTTCAGATAAGAAGCCCAGTTCTTGCGTGCAGGCTTCGTCCAGGCAACTTCCGCCAATGCCGACAGGCGGGGGAAAAGCAGGTAGTCCACATCTGCCGGAGAGTTACAGAACTCTGTCCACATACACGCCTGAACCCCCATTAGCAGAGATGCAGCCTGCGGTGTCCAGTCTTTCTGCACAGGTTCATAATCATAGACATCTTTCAGGGTGTTATTCCCAAAATAGGTAATAGGTTCGAACCATTGGGGACCTTGATAGCGGATGAGATACAATATCCGGGCAGGAGTCATGATAAAGCGGTGACCCAATTCAGCAGCTTTCAGTGCAGCCTGTCCGTAACCTTGCCATCCAAGGATAATGCTTCCTTCGGGGATTCTGGCATTCGTCAGTTCATCCCATCCTATCACTTCACGTCCCTTATTCTGCACATATCGTGCCACCCGTGCCATGAAATAGCCTTGCAATTCTTCTGTATTCTCCAAACTCTCCGCTTTCATCCGTGTCTGGCACAACGGACATTCTTCCCAATGTGTCTTTCTCGCCTCATCACCACCTAAATGGATATATTTTGAGGGAAACAATTCGAGTACTTCATCCAGAATATCTTGCAGGAAAGTAAATACACTGTCATTTCCTGCACAAAAGATAACATCCGCATGATTCCCGCCTAAACCGGGCAATACACCGATAAATTTATCCACTACCGGACAGGACAGCAAAGGGTAAGCAGCCAAGGCAGCATTACTATGTGCCGGCATTTCTATTTCCGGGATCACTTCGATATGCCGTTCCTGAGCATAGCGCACGATCTCGCGGATTTCATTCTGCGTATAGAATCCTTTTTCCACAGTAGGTTCACCCTGACGGGGATTACGGCGTTCGGGGAATGTCTTGCCCGGACGATCTACACGGCATGATCCTATTTCTGTGAGCAAGGGGTATTTCTTGATCTCAATACGCCAACCATTGTCATCTACCAGATGCAGATGTAACTTGTTCAACTTCAGCATTGCCATACAATCGATAATACGCAACAAGTTTTCCTTGGGGGAGAAAAAACGTGCCACATCTACCAATAGTCCCCGATAACCGAAACGGGGCTGGTCGGTGATAGTCAGTGCCGGAACAGTCCAATCGACATTCTCCGTCACTTGTTCACTTTCAATCGCAGAGGGAAGTAATTGACGAATGCTTTGAAGGGCATAATAGAAACCTTGCAGATCGGAGGCACGGATGGTTATCTTCTTAATCGTTATCTCCAGTTTGTAAGCTTCACTTTTTAAGGTTGCGTCCGTCACCAGACAGACATCACCTTTCCGGCTATCTACCTTTATGCGGGGAGTAAAACCTCCCGCACGGGTAAGAAGTTCGGTGAACTGGCGCACTTGCTCAGCTTGTCCTTCATTCTCTACTGCGAAACTCGTCTTAGCGGAGAAGTGGAAGTTACCCGTGCCCGGTACTAAACTCACCGGGCAGGGAACTAATGAAAAAGGTTGTGTCAAGTTATCAGCCTGAATGTTTGTTACTGCCAGGAACAGACAAAGCAGTACTGTATATATATATTTCATAAGGTCATAGCGTTTGATAATATGAATTATTCTTTATCTCTCTCTGGGGAAAAGCGTACCGGATCATTGTATTGTTCCTGCAATGCCGTAAGTTCGGTTTTCAGTTCCTTCACAATATCTTCCGTACCCGGCTGTCCATAGATATTACGCATTTCGGTCGGATCGGCCTGTAAATCGTACAATTCCCATTCATCGATGTCATTATAGAAATGAATCAGCTTGTAACGTTCTGTACGTACCCCGTAATGACGCTTCACCATGTGTTCAGCAGGATATTCATAGAAGTGATAGTACAGGGATTTCCGCCAGTTTTCAGGCCTTTCGCCTTTCAGTAATGGCACCAGGGAAAGTCCCTGAATATCTTCGGGCACCTTCACACCGGCCAGTTCCAGGAATGTGGGTGCATAGTCAATGTTCTGTACCAACTCTCCGATGTCTCCTCTACGGTCGAAACCTTTCGGCAAACGTATAATCAGCGGAGTATGCATGGATTCTTCATACATGAAACGCTTGTCGAACCATCCGTGCTCACCCATATAGAAACCTTGATCGGAAGTATAAACAACTAATGTATTATCCAGCAATCCTTTCTCTTTCAGGTAATCGAGCACACGGCCTACATTATCATCCAGTGATTTCACAGTCTTCATGTAGTCGCGGATATAGCGCTGGAACTTCCAGTTGGCAAGTTCTTTACCCTGAGGATTCTTTTTATAGAAATCATCGATGATAGGACCATAGAACTTATCCCATGCTGCACGCTGCCCCTCATCCATCCGGCCGATATATTTCTCATAAAGAGACTTCAACCGGGTTTCTTTGTCCGGATGTAGCATTTTGAGGTCATAGATCATATCCATATCTTTCACAATGCTCATTTCCTGTGCAGCAGCGGCAGGACGTCCTTCGTAATCGTCGAAAAAATTGTCCGGTAGCGGAAAGGTCTTGTCTTCATAAAGTGCAAGGTTGCAGGTATCTGCCAACCAGTTACGATGAATCGCTTTATGATGAATTAAAATACAGAACGGCTTATTTGTATCCCGCTGATTTTCCATCCAGTCGATAGCGTCATCAGTGATGATATTGGTCACATAACCGTGTTTCTGTATAGTATCATTGTCCTGAGTGATAAAATCAGGATTATAGTAATCACCTTGTCCGGGCACAATCTCCCAGTAATCAAAACCCGTAGGCAAACTTTCCAGGTGCCATTTACCAACCAACGCAGTCTGATAACCGGCCTGTTGCAAAAGTTTTGGGAAAGTTTGCTGCGAAGCATCGAATACGCAAGTTGTGTTATCATAGAATTTATTGGCACAACTGTGCTTGCCCGTAATCATACAGGCACGGCTGGGACCACTCAGAGAGTTAGCCACAAAGCTGTTTGTAAAACGTACTCCATCGGCAGCAATGCGGTCCAGGTTCGGCGTCTCCATGTAGCGGTGGTCATAACAGCTCATCATCTGGGCTGTGTGATCATCCGTCATGATGTATACTATATTATATTGCTTTTGTTCCTCAGCTTTCTTTTGTGAAGTACATGAAGTCATGGATGCCACAGCAGCGACACCGGTCAGAGAAAAAAGCAATCCTGATTGTATCGTGTTCATAATCGAATCTAATTAAATATTTAAAAATCCGGATGTGGAATGCGAGGGTGGAAGACAACTCCCACCCCGCATCCGGGAAAATCTAATAACCTATTGTAAACTCTATAGATTCCGGATGATTAATAACCAAAGTTATTATCGTTATTCGTGAGACCCGGATTAGCATCTATTTCACTGGTAGGAATCGGCAGAAGCAAATTCTTTTTCAGAAAGTCATCCGTCAGGCTACCATTGTTCAGGAGACGATCTGCGAAGTTGTTTACACTTGAAGTATAATTCTTTTCTCCCAATATGGTCAGTTCATGAGTAGTATTCAGTTCCAGGAACTTTTTGAAGTATACCGTACCGCGGATACGTACCATATCGTAAATGCTGGGTTCGCCGCAAAGCTCGATGATACGTTCAAAATACAATTTTTCCGTAACCTGTTCTTTGGTAAGTGATGCCGACCAGTCTGCAGGTTGTGCAGAAGAAACGGCTCCGGATTTGCGGGCACGGGCCAGTACTTCATTGGCCAGGCTGATAGCTTTCGGAGTATCACCCAGTTCATTGTAAACGTCAGCCATCAGTAACAGCATTTCAGCGTAACGATAAACCATTAAGTTCTTGTGGGCCATCGTACCAGTTTGTGTCTGGTCGTACAACTTACCAAAGTACGGCCACTTTTCTGCATTACCTGTTTTTGCAAAGTCATTTACAGCTTTTGCTACTGAAGAGTTATACGGAGATGCCCCGTGTGTAGCCTCGTAATTGTCACAAACGCTAAGGCTCGGGTTCTTCGGATTAGGAAATTCTGCATAAGGCATCTTGGCTATAACCTCCATATTCACATTGTTCGATCCGGGTACTGTCATATCAGTATATTTGATTTTCCAGTAAGGGTACGTACATACAGAGTCGTTAGCACAAAGTGCAGTACCAACCTGAGGTTTCGGATTAGCTTGATTATTACCATTGCGAGCTCTCCACTTTGTCAAGAAATTAACATCAATGCGAGGATCTCCCGGGTAAGTACCTTCATGCATATCATAAGCGAACTTAGCTACGCGATACGTACTCCAATTGATGCCACTAGTAGAAGCCTGAGGAGCAAAGCGGTTACTGCCACGATTGTAGCACCCGTTCGCATTTCCTGTTGAATAGTTCATCTGGAAGATAGACTCCTTGGAGGTTGACACATATTCACCAAACAAATTGGCAAACTTAGGTTCCAACGAATAAACATGACTTGTGTATACTGCATCAAACATGTTTTTTGCATTCTGCCAATTGGCGGCAGCATCTATACCCAGAGCAGCCATCTTATAATATACTTTACCCAGGAAAGCTTTTACAGCCCAGGAATTAGCACGGCCCACTGCTGATTTTTCAGAAATAGACAAAGCATCCACCAGGTCCTGTGTGATTTGTGAGAATACCTCTTCACGGGGTGAACGGGCAATAGAAATACCTTCGGAAGAGGAAGCAACCGTTTTCAAAGGAACATCACCAAAAGTGGAAACCAAATTATAGTAAGCCAGTGCTCTCAAAAATTTAGCTTCGCCACCCTTCTGAGTCTTGACTGCTGCACTCAGCCCGCTCTTATCAATACTTTCCAGGAAAGCATTGATTTCGGCTATCGCCTTGTACATACCTCCCCAAGCCAAGGATACCAAACTATTGGCAGCCAATGTATTCAACGAGTTCAAATCCTCAGGACGTTGTGCCCATGCAAGACCCGAAGCTACAATAGGAGCTTCCTGCCACATCTGTCCGTAGGCATTAGGGGCCGACATATAGCCATAGCATCCTAACAGAGCTAATTCTGCATTATCTTCGGTCTGGAAAACAATATTGCTGTTCTGAGAGTATAAGGGATCTTCATTCAATAAAGAGTCACAGGCTGAAAAGCTGCACAGTACAGCCAAAGACAGTATATAATATTTATATCTTTTCATATTCTTCATGTTTTTAATATTAGAAAGTCAAGTTTAAGCCGAATATAAACGAACGCGGAGTCGGATAAGCCCCCATATCTACACCCGGACGAAGACCGTCGAAACCGAAAAAGTTTACATCAGGGTCGTAGCCACTATAGTTGGTGATAATAAATGCGTTCTTAACGGAAGCATAAACCGAAGCATTCCGGAAACCAATCTTGCTCATCCATGTTTTCGGTAATATATAGTTCAGAGTAATGTCGGCACAACGCAGATAACTGGCATCTTCTACATAGCGGTCCATAACATAGTTCTGTATAACGAATGTGGAACTCGGATACAGATTGGAATGATTACTTTCTGTCCACATATTCTGATAAGCTTTACGGGTGAGATTATTAGATCTGGTTCCCGGAGTATTAACATAGCGGTTGTTGGTATTCAGAATATCTTTCCCTTGTACACCGGCAAACGAAGCCGACAGACTCAGGTTTTTCCAGGAAATATTTGTAGAGAAACCGTAGGTAAAATCAGGATTCGGATCACCGATAACATCACGGTCGTTTACATTTACATCACCGTCTCCATCGCTATCTACAAATTTGATATCACCGGCTACCGGAGCTACTTTGTTGAATGTCTGGTAATAACCAATTGTACCGTCTTTTTTGGTATATTTCACACCTTGTTCTGTTATATCTTCCGGCTGTACGATACCCTGTGTAACATATCCGAAGAACAAGCCCGGAGCTTCACCTTCCAGGAAGACATGGCCTACACCGAAGTGGTCACCTATCGAGTTACCATAATATCCTACTTTCTCACCTAGAAAACCAAAGTCAGATGGCAGAAGTCCCAACTCGGCAATCTCACTCTTGTTGAAACCGATGTTACCGCTTACGCTCCATTTCCAATCTTTCTTATCAATAATCTGTGCATTCAGAGAGAGTTCAACACCATTATTCTTCATTGCTCCCTGATTATAATAGGTGGAAGCAAATCCGGCAGAACCCGGCAGAGTTCTGGAAATAAGCAAGTCAGTAGTCTTCTTCTGATACACATCGAGAGTACCACTCAGGCGTGAGTTAAACAAACCGAAGTCTAAACCGGCATTCCATGAAGCTGTCTTTTCCCATTTCAAGCTATTATTTGACAGATTGGTTACCGTAAAGGCTGTCTGGGCATTACCGGAACCATCAGCATAATAAAGATTGGAGTTAGAACCATACATAGAGAAGGTAGAATACGGATCAATACTTTGATTACCGGTAACACCATAGCTCACACGAATCTTCAACTGGCTCAACCAAGAGATATTTTTCATAAACTCTTCCTGTTCCATACGCCATGCCAACGATGCAGACGGGAAGTATCCCCAACGATTGCCTTTAGCAAATTTACTGGAACCGTCAGCACGGAAAGAAGCAGTAATCAAGTATTTGTCGAGAATGGAAAGATTAGCACGTCCCAGATAGGAAACCAACTGGTAGTCTTTCTGGATAGGCTGGGCATTGTTTACATTACCTGCCATGTGAAGACCATTCTCACGCATTTCAAAGAAAGTGAATTGATTGGCGGTAGTATTTTTGTTCAGGAAGTTATAATCTTCGTAAGTAACACCGGCCGTAGCATCCAAAGTTGCAAAGGACTTGAGCTTCGTACTGTAATTCAAGATATTCTCAACGGAAACATTATTCTTATTCAAGTCTGACAATGCCAGCAAACCTTGGTTGTTCATACCTTGGTAAAGTTGCAGACCGTACCAACGCTTGCGCTCGTTAATATTCAGGTTACCACCGGTACGAAGGTTATAACGGAAGAACTTGTTAATCTTCCAGGTCAGGTCCAGACTGGCTTTGAAAGTTTTATCATCTGTTACGTCTACATAATCATTCAACCAACTGAAAACAGTTGTCTTATTCTCATTATTAAAACTGGGATCACCTTCCGGCATTTCAAATGGAGCATAGTCCAATGCCGTACGTGAGATAGCACCAGTAGCTCCTCCCAATGTATTACCGCCCGCCATCATATCATTTTGACGAAGAGCACCACTCAAAGACAGGTCAATCTTTACAGCTTTTGATACTTCCGCGCTCAGATTGGCACGTAAGTCACCCTGTTTCAAAGAAGTTTGCTTTACCGTACCGTTGATGTCCTTGAAATTAGCAGATATATAATAGGTAATCTTATCTGATCCACCATTCAAAGATAGAGAATAATTCTGTGAGAATGCCGAAGTATAGATTTCCTTCTGCCAGTTGCGGTAGGTTACAACGTTGTAAGTTTCGGGATTATTAGCATCATATTTGTCGTAAGAACCATTGAATACATATCTTACCTGGTCACCTACAAGATGAAATGGTACAAGGCCATCCTGAATTCTGCTATTTGCATAATTAGCATACTCTTCCAAGTTAATCATATCCAACAGATTCGTAGTATTGGCAATTGTGAACGTAGCCGAAGCGTTAACTTTAGCTTTTCCAGCCTTACCTTTCTTAGTGGTAATCAGAATTACACCATTGGCACCACGCGAACCGTAAATGGCGGTTGAAGAAGCATCTTTCAAAACGGTAATATCTTCAATATCGCCAGGGTTCAAAGATGACAACGGATCTTGATTGATCTGGAAATCGCCACTGATACCGGAAGAAGAAAACTCACCGGTAGAAGCTTGCGGCACATTATCAATAACATACAACGGCTGGTTGTCACCACGGAGTGAACTGGCACCACGAATCGTAACCGAAGAAGCGGAACCAACAGCCGAAGAAGTTGAGTTAACGACCAGACCTGCCACTTTACCGGACAATAAGTTATCAAGAGAAGTAGCCTTAGCCGCATCGTTCGGATCAGGACGCAGGCTGGTTAACGCACCGGTTACATCACCCTTACGGGCTGTACCGTAGGCCACTACCACTACTTCATCCAACACTTGCGTATCATCTTTCAATGATACATTTATTACGGTCTTGTTTCCCACAGGGACTTCCTGCGTTTCATAACCGATAAAAGAAAATACTAATACGGATTTAGAGTTGGGAACATCGATCTTATAGTTACCATTTACATCGGTAATGGTTCCTAAAGCCCCTCCTTTTACTTGTACATTGACACCGGGTACACCTTCATTGGTGCTGTCAATCACTTTACCTGTCACCTTAATCGTTTGCTGTGCCAAAGCAGCGGCAGTAGATGTCAAACAGAGCAGGCATACCAGAAATACATTCAATAATTTCTGTCTCATAGAATTAAATTTAAATTAGTTATAAACTATCGTTAACATTGATTTGTGATGCAAATGTAAAACGACAGTAAAGGAGCATCTGTACAAGATTCACTATTTCAAGGTCCAAAATTGACTATCCGGACAGCAAAAACAAATAATAGTCAAAACTGGAGGCGAAGTAGACAAATTTGGAGCTTATTTCCAAGTAATTTCCTGCAAATTGTATTGTGCGGTTCGCAACAAAAGAGTATTTTTGCTCCAACCTATCCACAATACCCATGAGAAAAACCCTGTTAACCACATTACTATTATCCCTGCTACTATCCTTTTCATACAAGATGGCAGGAAATACTCAATATGCTTTCCAACAGATAAGTACCCAAAATGGCCTGTCTTCTTCGGTTCGCTGTCTGGTAGTAAGCCATGAAAAAGGGTATGTCTGGATTGGAACAAGATCAGGTATCGGACGCTTCGATGGCTACGAACTCAGGAAATACCTCCACGATAATATCACTCACATCATTGAAGACAAAGAAAATACCATTTGGGCCATTACTCCCAAAGGGCTTTTCTACTACAATTATCAGGAAGATGAATTCCGGCAGGCACGCGATGAGGATAATAATCCGGTAATAGCTACCTCCATTTGTCCTTGGGAAGATGGTGTATTATTCGGTGGAAGCGGCAAATTATATAAGTATGACTATGCCAATCACCAAATCAGATTCCTGTGTGCCCTCACTAATAATAAGTATAATATTACCAGCCTCCAGAAATGGGACGATCATACCCTGATGTGCACCAACCGATGGAGTCGTGCACTACTCATTGATCTCCCGACAGGTCAGACCCATCCCGTACCTTTCGAAAGTAACGAACTGATAGCCACTCTTATCGACAAAAACGGGAATATATGGGTGGCTCCTTACCATCAGGGTGTGAAGTGCTACGACCGGAACGGTAAGCTTCTTCACTCTTATGATACCACAAACTCCCGATTGCAGACCAATGTCATACTTTCTTTAGCCGAACGTGACGGACAGATATGGGTGGGTACGGATGGGTCCGGTATCTATATTCTGAACCCCAAGGATGATACGATGTCTGTTCTTGTGCGAGTTCCCGGAGATCCATACTCACTACCTGCGAATTCAATCCTTTACTTATATACTGACTCCAATAATAATATGTGGGCAGGCAGTGTGCGTGCCGGCTTAATACACATCAAAGAAGCGGGAATGAAGATATATTCGGATGCATTGCCCGGATTTGAATACGCACTCAGTGAAAAGTCGACACTCAGCATCTACCAGGATGAAAAAGAAGACATATGGATTGGAACAGATGGTGGCGGAATCAACCGCCTTGATCCTGTCACTAAGAAATTCCACCATGTACTCTCTACCTGGGGAGATAAAGTATCTTCCATCACAGGGGTAGATCAGAGATATCTTCTGGTTTCTTTATTCAGCAAAGGGTTATTCTTTTTTGATAAACAAACTGAAAACTACCAACCACTTATTATCATCAACGATAGTATAAATACCCTCTTATGCAAACGGGGAAAAACGGTTAATGTATTCCGGAACACACCGGAAACGATATTATTGCTATCCGAAATGCCTTATAGCTACCACCTAACCCGGAAAGACTTCACACCTATTCCTCTGGACAAACCTGCCCAAGATGTCGTCGGCACGCTCCTGCCTATATGCCAGAACGGTTTCGTCTCCTATCTGCATGATTTCAAACGGATTTACCGGATCGATTCCCGAAAGAATCGGTTAGAAACCTTATACAGTTGCAAAGGTGATACCATATTCAATTCTGTATCTGCCGATGAAAACGGGATTTTCTGGATAGGAAGCAATTATGGGCTTAGTTATTATTCCATGGAAAAAAAGCAATGCATCAATATTCCCAATAGTCTGATCAATGAAATTAATTCACTAATTTGCGATCAGCGGGGACGTGTATGGATAGGAGCAGACAGTAAACTATTCGCTCACCTAATTCAAGAAGGAGAGTTCATTCTTTACGGGGAGTCAGATGGAATCATTCTGAACGAGTATCTGGAGAAGCCCCGTTTACTTTCCGCGCAAGGCGATATCTATATGGGAGGTGTCAACGGACTGCTTTGTATCAACAAGCAACTCCCTAACGAACCAAACACCCCTCCAATTCTTGAACTGGCAGACGTTTTGGTAGGCGGAGAACGTATGAATGCCCTGATGAGCACCGGACGAAGACTAAAAGTAGAAGAACAAAGTAAGCCCATCACTATTAAAATCATTGCCCACGACAAAGATATCTTCCGCAAACCGATGTATCGTTATACTTTACTCGGTATGGAAGGGCAAGTGATTTACTCCTATCAACCGGAACTGACATTAAGCGGACTGCCTGCAAGAACTTACCAAGTGATGGCTTCCTGCAGTACTCGTACCGGCGGATGGACTAAGGATTATCAGATTCTGGAACTCGTAGTCTTACCACCGTGGTACAAATCCAACTGGTTTATCAGTATTTGTTTCATATTGATAGTTTCAGGAGTGATACTGGCATTCTTCTCCCTATTGCATCGCAAGGAAAACAAATTGAAATGGGCCATGAAGGAACATGAGCAACAGGTTTATGAAGAGAAAGTACGTTTCCTTATTAATATCAATCACGAATTGCGCACCCCACTCACCCTGATACACGCCCCATTAAAGCAATTGCTGGAATCATTATCGCCTGAAGACGACAAGTATCCGGTTATCCAAAGCATCAGCAAACAGTCCGGACGCATGAAGAACCTTCTGAATATGGTGCTGGATGTACGCAAAATGGAGGTAGGACAAAGTACCCTGAATGTAGGAACTGTGGAATTAACTCCATGGATAGAACAACTTATAACAGATTTCAGACCGGAAGCCCAGTTAAAAGACATCTCCATCTTATATAGTCCCGGACCGGAAGTAGATACTCTTTGCTTTGATAAAGAGAAATGTACTACTATATTAATAAATCTGCTGATCAATGCGTTGAAGTACAGCCCTGAGAACAGTCTGATCCGTGTCACTACCAGCCTGTCAGACGATAAGAGCCGTGTACGCATCTCTGTTTCCGATGAAGGCCCCGGATTGAAAGATGTGGATATAAACAACTTGTTTATCCGTTTCTATCAAGGCAACAATAGCCGCCCTGGAACAGGAATCGGCCTCTCCTACTCTAAAATTCTTGCAGAGCAACATGGCGGAAGTATAGGTGCCTATGACCATGGAGATATGTCCGGTTCTACCTTCTGGTTCGAACTGCCGCGAGACATACAACCGGGAAAGGTTACTCTGCAACCCCAAGCCTATTTGAATGAGTTACTGGCTCCCACCCAGGAAGTCGAAAGCATCCCAAGCGATATGCAAAACAAAGAGGATACCCAAAACTGTACGTTGCTTATCGTGGATGATAACAAAGATCTGACAGATTATCTATTCTCCGCCCTTAAAAGTAAGTTCAAAGAAATCCGGATAGCTTATGACGGTGAAGAAGCCTTGCGTATCTGCCGTGAATCTTCACCGGAAATTGTAGTCAGCGATATTCAGATGCCACGCATGAATGGCTATGAATTATGTAAGCATATCAAAGAGGACTTGGAAATCAGCCATATCCCCGTTATCCTGCTTACAGCCCGCAATGATGAGGAAAGTCAGTTATTCGGTTACAAGAACGGAGCGGATGCATACCTGACCAAGCCTTTCGAAGTAGACATACTTTATACCGTTATCCAAAGCCAACTGAAGAATCGCGAACGGATACGGACACGTTATGCTGAAGCCGGACCACTCCCCCTGCCACAGGAAAGTACATTCAGCTCGGCCGATGAGAAATTCCTCAATCGCCTGAATAAACTGATCTCCGAAAATCTGGATAACCAGCAAATGGGGATACCGTTCCTTTGTACGGAATTGGGTATCAGCCGTGCAGGCCTTTACAACAAGCTGAAAGCATTGTCGGGGATGGGGGCCAATGATTATATCACCAAACTACGAATAGAACGGAGTGCCTGGCTACTTACTCATACCGCGCTCAGCATCGTTGAAGTTGCAGACCAGACAGGGTTCTCAACTTCCCGCTATTTCAGTACGGTGTTTAAGCAATACATGGGGTGTTCACCTACTCAATATAAAGAAGAACACAAGTCATCCTAACGTTTTTCCAAGAATTATATTTTGTAGTCATCTTATGGAATTATCAGGAATAGGTTCAGTATAAACAGGCATATTGAAATTAATTCGAATGGATAAAACGCCCTTTTTCATACAATAATTCTCCTATGTATAATGCCGTTTCCCTATCACTGTTCAAACGAGCTTTCCCAGCCGACCCGTGACACAAGAAAATAAATTTGCCGTTTATTAAATAAATAGCAGGATGAGAACCGATTATTGTTGAAGAATATGTCCAAGTATCACGACCATTTTCCGAAGAGTAAATACGAAGCCCCTTATCCCAAGCATCCACTATCATCCAATATTTATTATCATATTCCCACACAAACGGTGCTTCATGTCCGCAGTCTGTAATAGCTGGTCCAACCACGTCCCAATGATAGAGATCGGTACTCTCTGCAAACCAAGTATGATTATCATTGGCCTCATCCTTGTACCATAATAACCACTTATCCCTCACCTTACATACTCCCGCATCAATGCAATGTTCCGTGGATAATGAAAGAGTTGACTGATATTTCCATCTCATCCCCTCTTTACTCGTAAAATGTTTGATAAACCGCTTTGCATTCCAATCCTGGTATACCCCGGGAACAAAAGTAACAAACATATGCATTAAGCCATCCTGTACAATAACTTCCGGTGCCCACCAAGTCTGCGTATGTTTTTTATTGGTTAAATTTTCATCTCCTACACAAGTACCCCTATACTTCCACTCTTTACCATCTTTAGAAGAAGCTATACCAATAGAACTTCCATGCATCCACTCTACTCCCTGACCGTCATAGTAGGCTCTCCTTTGTGTATAATATACGAACCATTCCTTATAATGTTCGTTCCACACCATCACCGGATCAGCAGCACCTCCCCACTTCTTATCAGAGAAGAAAGGATTTTCAACCGATAACTGAAAATCGGTTTCGGGGAATTGCGCCGGAACATGCAAGCATTGCCATATACAGATCAAAAAACAAAACAGATTCTTTATCATACTTTTATTCTTTAATTATTATTTCCTTATTTCTTACTGAAAGCACGAAAGTTCCGAATACGATGAAAAGTCATATAATTAGCATCATGTTGCCGGGGTGGATTTCCGGTTTTATCTCTCCAAGCCGTACGGGAGACAAAAACAATGTCTTTTCCATCAAATTGCCAGTCGACATATTGAAAGCCATACAATTCCGGTTGATCGCATGTCAGCACCGTATCTTTGATACACCACTCCGTCAAATTATCCGAGCACATCAAAACCTGTGTGTTACGTATAGCACCACCATCCATATTGTGCCGGTCTTTTTCCAATATAAAATTGGATAACGTCCAATACTTCTTACTTTTTTTATCATAGCGAATGGTGAACTTCTTGCCCGCTCCCGGAAGTTTAATGAAATCTTTCTCCGGATTAAAAGTCATAATCTTACCGTCCTCTGAAACAGAAGTCATTGCAGCCACGTCATCCGGTCCATAGGCCACACGCAGGATATCTTTGACTTCTCCCTCTCGGGTTACTACCGCATTGCCTTCCAACCATGCAGTAGCTCCTTCTTTCCACGACGAATCATATCGTATCTCGTTACTAAAATTCCACTGTCCGGCGTCCAGCAGATCGGCTTCACAGGAAATTGAAGTCATCAAAGCGGAGAAAGGTCCCCAGCCCCATTCTTGTCCCATATTTTCCATAGCACGCCAGTATTTTCCTTTATGACGAACTACCGGGACCGGAGCACAGTGATAAAAGCCACATCGGATAAGCCCGGACTTTTCATCTTTAGGTTCTGTCCAGGAGCGCCCAAAGTCCAATGACCTACGAACTACAAAATCTCCATACCCCATTGTAACCTTAGGTGATATACCTATCAGATACAACTCTTTGCCACGGTTAAATAGTGTAGCCCAAGTCAGAGATTCCAGTTTGGCTATCGGAGTCCAGGAATTACCACGATCCCCTGACCTATAGATATAAGTATCCGAAAGCTTTTTGCCAAAATAATCGTGTGAAGCAATATAAGTACCATCCGGCATGATAACAATGCTGGGTGATCCTATATATTCATGAGATATCGCCGGTGCATTATGTATTACAACTCCGGGAGGAAGTGTGTCACCTTCTTGGGTGATTCCTGCCCAACACAGGTTTGTAATCAGCAGGCAGCCGACTATCATCTTTAATGTTCTTTTCACTTTCATACCTACTCATGTTTTGCTATACGCGCATTATAGATTGCTCCTGTCCAGTTACCCGGTACGCCTTTAAAACGGATTGTTATCTTTTCCTTACCTTTCCAGAAATGCTCCGGCAACGAATATACTCCTTCAAAGAACTGATTCGGTTTATTCTGATAAAGATGTTGCCTGGCCAGTACCTTACCGTCTACATAAATATCAAATTCCAAATGAGCCGTTTCGCCTCCCCAATAGGTGACATGTAAATCCTGAGGAACATCGGGCAAAACCTTCATATCAAATTCAAACCAACCACCAATCCAGGCCGCTCTCCACTTTTTCCGGTGCGAAACACCATTACCAATACCCTCCCCACGGAAATTATGATCTCTCTCCGGTTGCATTTCACCTAAAGTAACGTAGTCAACCGTTATCTTATCCAGATCCTGCAACCGCTTCAATTCATTTTTATAGGCTTCCTGCATATCCTTCCATTCTTCAGTAGTAAACAAATCCCAGTAGACCATATAATGTTGATGATGCATCCCATAGAAAGGAATTAAAGACATATCTTTCAGTTCTCCAACCCCTTTTGTCTTAAATCGCAAAGGACTATCAGATACTTTCTCCAGCCACTTGTCCACTGGCTGATTATTGGTTACTAACACCGGAATATCTTTTTCCATATCAGGTTCCTCCGCTCCCAACTCACCAGCCAGCAAAACCGGTCCATAGAAAATACCCACCCGTTTTTCATTATCAGGCATAGATACGGTATAAAACTTTATTTTAAAGGTAATTTCTATTTTATCATTATCTTTCCATTCCCGCTCAATAGAAACATAGCTATTATTAGAAGCCTCAAATGAAACAGAACTTCCATTCACTTTGATACGCATGGACTCCGCCCATTCCGGATAACGTAGACGGAATATAACAGACTGTGGTTTTTCTGTTTTAACTGTCAGCACAGTTTTATCAGAAGAAGGGATATCCGTATCCTGGGTAACAATCATCTTCCGGTCCGTCCAATTCAATTGCGAAGGGATGAACAGATTCACCCAAAGGCTGGAATCACTGCCTTCAGAATAAATAAAGTCACCATACTTCACGTGATTTTCCATACCGGATCCGCTGCAACAGCAAAATGATTGAAAAGGAGACAAATAACTTTTCTTACCACCAGAAATCAAAGGCGTATAGTAAGTACACATTCCATCATCCGGATTCTGAGAAGCCAGAATATGATTGAACACGGCTCTCTCATAATAAGCACTATACTCAGGAAGCGACTGCCAGGAAAATAAATGCCGCGTCAGTTTCAGCATATTATAAGTGTTGCACGTTTCTGTATTGGAAGTGCTTAAGCGTTCATTCAATTGTCCGGGGGTTCCAAAATGTTCTCCATCACTATTACCTCCGTTCACATAAGAATGATTCTGTACCACCGTATGCCAAAAGAAAGAAGCAATCGCAGAATCACGCTTACTACCAGTCAATTCATACAGGCGTGCGGCTCCTATAATCTTAGGTACCTGCGTATTGGCATGCTTTCCTTCCAAATCATCCACTCCCACCGCTAAGGAATCCATGATAGCTTTATGATTATCGAACCGTTGAGCCAAAGCCAGGAACTTTTCATTCTTTGTACAAGCATATAAATTAGCCAATGCCTCATTCATGCCACCAAACTCACATGCCAACACTTTCTGCATTTGTTCTTCTGTAAGATGCTGAAAGGTACCATACATCCAATTGGCCAATTTTTCGGCAACAGCCAATGCCCGCTCATTATGAGCGTATTGATAAGTATCAATCAGTCCGGCCAGAACTTTATGCATTACATACAGAGGTACCCAGCCTCCATTCAGGTCGAATCCCTGTGAATATATCTTTCCAGCCGAAACCTCCTTAAAAATCCTTTTACCATCCGGTGTAGCCGCCAGATAACCATCACCATTTGCCTGTTGGCAACTATCCAGTTCATTAATAGTGTATTCTAATCTTTGCAGGAAACGTTCATCTCCCGAAGTTGCATAGTACATGGCACAAGCTGATAAATAATGCCCCAATGTCTGTCCGGCTACTCCCAGACTTTCCCATCCTTCATATTTAGGAGCTTTAGGAACCAATCCGGCTTCTGAGCGGAATCCACTAAGAAAACGGTCCGGTTCCAATTCCAGCAGATAAGCAGTCTCCTTTTCCTCCGCATGTTTAAAAGGTCCCTTAGTTATAACGACCTCCCCCATTTCAAAAGGTTTTGTCGGTAAAACCGGAGTATCTACTTGTTTTGCCGCTTGCTGGCAGGACAGTAATAAGCACAAGGCACACACGCCATAAAAGTATTTCTCTATTTTCATGATATTATATTTTATTTACTACGAAGTTCATACATCGTCTCACCAACCGAACGTGCAGCACGTATCAGTTCCCAGTTGGGAGCATCATATACATTAATAAAACCAATCTGATAGTTCTCTCCATCTCCGCGCCCGGTTACAGCTTGGTCATTGTATTGGAACCAGTGTGTACCAACCAGATAAGGATTCATCACGGCATCCTGCACATAATGTTTATACAAGTCAGCCCGGTTCTCCTGGCTGCCTCCATAACGTAACCCGCCATGCAGCAGACCACGATCCAACCCTCCGAAATGGAACTCACCGATTATCATCGGAAAATCACGATCCTTGGAAGGCCGAAGCGAATATGCCGAATAAGTATACCTGTTGAAACTTACAACATCACAATATTTGGCTGCGATATCTACAATCCATTGTTGCACGGCATTCCCGGCAAAGTCTCCATAATTAAACCGGCAACCCAAATACAGTTTGTGAGGCGCTTTTGCTTTTAATGCTTCTTTGACAGAACGAAAATAAGCATTCGCCATATGACTTGTGAAGTCAATCAAATCATTTGTAGCCCCGGCATAAACTGAATCATTTTTCATCCAATCTTCCCAAGTAGCGAACTCACTTCCCCAAATAGTATTCAGTTCAGCCAAGGATGCATATTTCTCAATCAAACGATTCTTGAACACTTCCTTCGCATAAGGATATCTCCCTTGTAAAGCCAAAGTAGCCAGATAAGTATTATTACCCCAACCCAGTTCATTATCAACAAAGTATCCGATACACCATTCATCATTGGCAGCTGATGAGCCGGCAATGGTCCGTTCAAGACCTTTCCGAAATTCCGGTGAGAACGGATCTTGTATGAAATGCCCATATTGCGTATGGATTACCGCCGTATAAGGAGTCTTTCTTGTACGGATCACCTCTTCATTAGACCAGTTTGCAATGGTATTAATATTCCAACTCTTTAACCGTCGGTTTGCCTTATCAATCATTTTGATTTTATAATCAGCACCCCATTTCCGATACATATTCAGTTTCCAATAAGAAAGCTCTTTCCTGTCGTTGCGCTCAGAAACAAACAAAGATGAATCCACCGAAGCCGGGAGATTCAAGGGACGATAAAACTTCTCACGCCCTTTGACATTCGTCTCGTCTCCTCCACCTACGCAAGTGATGCCATGCGACCAAAACAGATATCCCTGCGGGTCAACCAACCACCATTTACCCTGATATTTCTCTACGCGAAAATGTCCGGTAGCAGCCAATTGAGGTCCCTTTGCCCAACCCCCATAAATATCCCAGCTTTTATTGCCCGGATATTTTTTCATATCCTGTTCCTCTCTTTTATCCGCTTTCACTATTTCTCCGACACCGGATATCTTACCGGGATAACGGCTATGAACATATTGCCCGAATTCATCCACAAATGGAAGTAAATCTTCATATTCCTTGCCTGAGTATTCTTTATAAGGAATGGTCAGCATCACATTCTTCACCACGACCTCATCTCCCGACTGGATACGGGGAAAGTCCAAGGAAAAACGATGGATAGATTCCGGACGATAACCACACCACAATCTTGTAGCACCACCGGGCAACCCATTCATTTTGGGAAACAATTCCAATTGCTGCTTTGAATATTCTTTGCGTAAAATCAGAGTTTCAATCTTTTTCGTACTCCGTGCAGGTACATACCCCGCACCTGTACTCCAATAATCGCCATCCAAATGGCACTCCACGAATAACTCATGATCTGCCAGGTTCTGGACTTCACAAACTAAATGTACAAAAGGGGAGAAGTCCCAGGCTGTTTCTCCCGAAGAAAAAGTCACGCTCGCCCCTTGCCGGGTTGCCGTCCAATGCAACGTCTTGCCTCCGGAAACTTTTTCAAGTCCATACGTATCAATACTACCTTCTTTTAATAATTCGGGAAGTAGTTTTCTGTTATTCTGTCCTACTGCCCATACAGAGCAGGTGAATACTATTACAATTGATAATAAGAATGTTTTCATGGTTATTCTTTCAATATTCTGTTTTTAATCAAGTTTAGTTCAACCCATCAGGTAAGTAGAAATCAAAAGGGGCATTTCTATCGCTTCCCATTATTCCGTTTCTGTCTACCTTCAATTCAGCTACTTGTATCGACGAACGACGATAGATATAAGGCAACACACCAGCTTCATCCAGCTTTCCGGTCTCGTCGCCCCAGCCTCCCTCTTTCTCCCATCCCGGATGAGTGAAATAAAAGACATACGCCTTATCTCCGGTCACTACCACTCCCGGATGACTGGCACGGACATTGTCATCTTTGCGCTCCCCTCTGCTTCCCAATATAACGCTTTGCTTCTCCCACTTCTCAGCATCCTTTGAGCGGTACACTCCAAAGCCATTCCACTGGTCTATCAACATCCAGTAATATTCTTTATAATAGAACACAAAAGGCGCTTCGTGAGGAACATCACCAATCGTAATGCCCGGTACGTTCGTCCAATGATACAAATCGTCGCTTACAGCTTCCACCGTATAGCCTATACGCGAATTCTTATACCACATCCCCCATTTTCCATCTGGTTTCTTATAAACCGTGGCATCCAGTAACGGGTCTGCATCGGCCAAAGGTATCAATCCGCAGAAGTCCCAGTTCCACAAATTACGACTTGAATAATGAGCTATCTTGCCTATCCCCGACCATGACTCGTGCACTCCCCGGATATAGGTGACAAACAAATGGTATACTCCTTTATCATACACTACATGAGGAGCCCAAAACGTATTTCTTCCGCGCTCGAATTCAAGCTCCAATGCACCTACATAATTCCAGTTCTTTCCGTGATCCGTGCTGACTGCCACGCCGATCCTGGTTCCATAACACCAATTGGTTCCTTGCGTAGGGACATTAGCCCGCCGGTTGGTGTAGAACATATACCATGCCTTCTCCTGTTCGTTATATATCACCATCGGATCTGCTGCCCCGTCATGAATGGGATCTCTGAACAAAGGGGCTTTAGCGACTCTCATCTCTTCTTTAGCCGCTGATTGAGCTTTCAGATCCATATCAGTCCCTAATATCAAACCACCTACTACTATGAGTAGTAACAATAATCGTTTCATCTATATAGCGTTTTTATAATTCCTTATTGGTTCTGAAAGAGGTTGCGGGCAATCCCTCTTTATTATAGAGATTAACTGCCGGATTGGAGTCCCACGCATGCCGCGCTGATAAAGGCTTCTTCACTGCATCGCTCCAAACCAGCACATCATTACCCTCGATAACCGCCTTTGCCGGAACATACTTACCATCCTCACCCGCAACTTCAAATGTGCGTAAATCTTTGCCGTCTTTACTCATCAGACCGCTTCCCGTACTTTTAAACTTCAAGCGTATCTTGTTTCCTTCTATCCGGAATGAATCATAAACCGGACCTTGGAAGACACCCACACTATCTTTGTAAACCATCTCTTTGGCACGCAGATAAAGGCGCTCGCCTACAGGTTTCTTGTTATTCGGATGGATATCATAAGGATCTCCTACATCTATGGAAACAGCCATCCCGACATTAGGCAATTGCAAAGATTCTGCCTGCGCCTCCCGGAAATACTGGCAACTGCCTCCGCTGATATTAGGCAATTGTACAAACAGGAACGGAAGATAGCCTTGTTCAAAACGTATGCGCCAATCGGTAATCATAGTTGGCTGCAACTGTTTATACAACTCCGGCTGACCGGAATTCCCTTCACCCTGGTACCATAGAAAACCACGGATACCATAAGGCAGCAGAGGGGCAATCTTTGTATTATACATACAAGTGATATTATTGGAGTAACCCCTTCCCACCGGAAGCTTTGGCTCTATCTCCCCATTGTACTTCCATTGTCCTTTCAAAGAAATGCGTACCTGGTTATCAGCAGAATGTAAATACGGATCACTGGCCTCATCACCCAAACGTCCATTTCCCCATTCGGACAACAGCCGTACGGCAATCACATTCTTACCCTTTCTGAGCAGTTTGGCAGGAACACGGTAACTTCTCACACCATCCCATCTTTCACGCCCTACTTCCACCCCGTTGAAGTAAGTGACGTCTCCCGTCATAACTTTCCCTAAATGCAGAATCAAGTCTTCACCCAGTGCCTCCTTCGAAAGTGTGACTTCTTTTCTTAGCCAAAGCAGTTGATAACCGCCCAAACCTACACGCGGAGGATATACCGGATAAGCCTCCTCTTTCCATGCCTTGTCATTAAAAGAAAGTTTATGAGCACCTTGTTTCAGCCCCACTTGTGTAGTCTGAACAATCTTCTCACGTTCTCTATCCTTCTCAACTCCCAACTGGTGGAGAGCTGCCCAATCTTCATCACTCTTATAAATCTCTTCAATCACCCGGTTTTTAAAAGCGGGAATCGTATAAAGCATTTCCGCACTAATCCATGCTTCGCAGATAGTACCGCTCCAGGAGGTATGAATGATCCCTACCGGTACTTTCTTATCCAAATGCAGAGCACGTGCAAAGAAATAGGCTACTGCCGAAAATCCTTTCACCGTCTCCGGGGTACATACCTTCCACTCTCCACCCGTCAAATCAGCATGAGGAGTTCTGCTTACAACTTCGGGAGTACAGAACTCACGGATATCCGCATAATTGGCACCCTTAATCACTTCATCGGCAGACAAGACAGCACCAACCCTGTAATTCATATTCGACTGCCCCGATGCCAGCCATACCTCGCCAATCATTACATTCTTGAACACCTCCTTCTGTCCACCGCAACTCACACTCAATGTATAAGGACCTCCTGCCGGCAGTGGTTCCATCTTAACCAACCATTTACCTGTATCATCAGCAACAGTTTCATACTCTTTTTCACTCATGCTGATTCGGACTGTTGCTCCGGAATCGGCCCACCCCCAGACCGGTGCATATATCCCCTGCTGAAGCACCATATTATCTGAGAAGATACGAGCTACGCGCATAGAATTGCTTTGGCTGTACGCCTTCGGGCAGACCAGTAACATCCACACGATGGAAAAGAATAAAGCTGAGCTTACACGTTTGTATACCATAATTCTATTTTTATTTATTTTACCTATCTTATCTTTAAAAGAAGTATTCGAAGAGGCACATCCTTTTACCTTAGTTCATTGACTGTACTTCCCGACTTATACAAATCCCATACTGAGACGCTTCGTTGTTCCAACAAGGAGAAACTTTTGTTTCAACAGGCTGGAACTATAGTTTCTTCATGATGAAACCTTTGTTTCTCCTTGTTGAAACTAAAGTTCTTCCCTGTTGAAACTGAGTGAGACTCTTACTCCTGATTCACTCCATACTAAAAGCCTCTTCGAATACCACTATTTCCAACCGGGATTCTGAACAAGTTTGGGATTTTTATAGATCTCCGACTGTGGAATCGGATAGAAATACATCTTGTCATCCCAAATACGATCCGCAGTCACACTATATTCGAAAGAATACTTGTCACCGGCCTTACTGATAGAAACACGCTTGATTTTCGTTGTCTCCTCCCCTATCTTCCATCTGCGGATATCCCAGAAGCGATGATCCTCAAAAGCTAATTCAGCCATCCTTTCTTTACGCAAAGCCTGGCGGAACTCCTTTTTCGAAGATACATCCTCAGAAGTCAGTGCAGCAATTCCCAAACCACTTCTGCCACGTACCATGTTGATCGCGTCACGGGCTGAAAGATTTAACTCATCCGTAACCCCTTCCGGACCATAAGCTTCATTCATAGCTTCCGCATAAATCAGCAGTATCTCAGCATATCTGAACAAAGGCATGGAATGCTTAGCTGTAGTAGTGCTATTGGCAGTCAGGCTTACACTGATATTCACGAACTTACTCAGATAGTATCCCGTTTTGGTTGCACCTTCCTGCGGAAGGCCGTTAAGGCCGTTCGGAAGTACGTCAACTTGTTTGCCATAAGCCGTTTTCCCGCCATGATAGAGTACGGTATATGCCAATCGGGGGTCTCTGTTGGCATAAGGTTCCGATTCATTCATCTCCTGCCCTTCCTTCATATCATATGCATCAACCAGATTCTGAGTAGGACAATTGCCACTCTTTCCACCCTCCAGGCCAATTGGGAAATTCAATTTCTCCAGTTCGTTGGTATCACCAATTCTTTTAATCAGAATCATTTCCGGTTCTTTATAATTATCGGCACCCAGCAGTCTGTCGAATGACACTAAAGACAAATTCCAACTTCCGGCGGCATCTATAATCTTCTTGGCAGCTTTAGCTGTTTCTATCCATTTTGCAGGGTTAGTCTCGGCATCCGGATTATTCAACGGGCTTGCAGCATATAATAAAGTTCTCGCTTTCAATGCCAATGCAAAGATTTTAGATACACGTCCGGTTTCATTATCATAGTCTGCATTGTAGACTGCCGGCAACCTTCCATCCTCGGTAACCTCGTCACACTCTCTCACGATAAAATCAACAATAGTTTGGTAATCAACCGGAACCTGATTGTTTGCTTCTTCCTCTGTCAGGACTTTCGTTATCAACGGAATCCGGTTATAGCGCTTTACCAACTCAAAATAGTAATATGCACGCAGAGCCTTAACTTCCCATTCCAGATTTCGGTATTTACGCATCATCTTGGCATAGTCTTTCTTAAACTCAAACTCTTTCCAGTCCTTGCCCGTACCATTTTCCAGGTAGTCATTGCAAGCCCGGATGGCTTTATAGTAATGCCCCCATTTATCATCTACAGTACGTATTGCACTCCAGCTTCCGTCATAAAAGCGGTGAATAGTTGAAGTGGGCCATACATACTCCGCTTCATCACAAGCTGCCGAACGCAAAGCACCGTCTACATCATTTAAGGCACCCGGAAGATAGGCATAGATGCCGGTCACAAAGTCTGTATTGGACCAAGTGGTATTGAAGAGTTTATTCTGATCGTAATCTGAATTCTCATTGTAATCCAGAAAGTCGCTGCATGAGGAGAGCAACATCACCAGAACTCCTGCTAAAAATATATGCTTTTTCATAATCTATATCTTTTTAGTTACATTAAAAACCAACTGAGAAACCAACCTGAATAGATGCCGGAATAGGATGAGAAATACCCATTGCTTCAGGATCGCACACATCTACGTGATCGAACAGAATGAAGTCGGAAGCCCTGACATAAAGCTTTGCCGATTGCAAAGGTGTTGAGGCCAATGCCTTTTTAGAGAACTTATAGTAAAGCTCGGCATGACGCAATTTCAAGAAAGATTTATTGGTCAGCCACAATGTATTGTCATTAAAGTTATTGGCATTCGTTCCTTGTGACAGTCTCGGAAACTTGGCGTTCGGTGTCTCAGGTGTCCAACGGTTATTGTAATAATATTCAGAGATAGAAGTATTGCCCGTCAAGGGACGGAACAAACTTGCCGTAGATGCAATAGCGGAATAGTTTCCGGTTCCCTGTATCAAAGCATCGATACCAATTCCTTTATATTCCACTCCAAGATTAACAGAGTAATAAATCTCAGGTATCTGGCTACTATAACCGATAGCTTTCTTGTCGAACTCATCAATAATTTTATCACCGTTCAAGTCTTTGAACTTGATATCTCCCGGCTTCACCGTGGACATATTCTGCTTCGGACTGTTGGCTATGTCCTGTTCATCCTTAAAGAAACCTATTGCCTCATAACCGAAAATCTGTCCAACAGGTCTTCCCGTAGCTTTCATCCATTCGTAAGGGGCATATTCTTCACCCATTTCTATGATCTTGTTACGGTTGAAAGTAAAATTAGCACCTGCGTTGAAACGGAAATCTTTTAATTCCTTATGATAATTCGCTCCGATTTCAATCCCTTTATTCTCTACCTTTCCGATATTCTGATAGGCATTAGTAGCACCCAGCACAGCAGAGATATCACCAGGGGTTACCAGCATATCCGTTCTCTTTTCCTTGAACAGTTCTACTGTTAAATCAACTGACTTTACAAAAGACATATCTAAACCCAGATTTGCCTTAGCAACTTTCTCATACAGCATATCCGTCGTTGGCAATCTACCTTCTCCCAATCCACTGGCACCATTGTATTCACCGCCCAGAATATAGCCATTAGCCCAACCATACTTACGATTCCACATCAAAGCCTCAGGCATAATATCCGTACCGGTAAGCCCCCAGGAAGCGCGCACCTTTAAAAGATCCAGGAAAGCAACATCTTTCAGGAAGTTTTCATTAGAAACGATCCAGGCAGCCGAGACAGCCGGAAAATTTCCGAAACGCTGAGAAGGAGCCAGTAAATTAGAGCCATTACGCGAAAAGGCCAAGTCGGCTACGTATTTATCAGCATATACATAATGTACATGTCCCAGCATATTGATACGGTTACGGGTATTGTGCTGTCCGTTCAAAATAGTCTGCTCTCTTGAAGCCGCAAGAGTCACATTCAGTTTATGGTCGTCCCAGGTATTAGCATAATTTACTCTTCCCCATAAGTTAAAGCGGCTCCACTGGTTACCTAAAGAAGAACTGAACGAAGCGGCAGTACTCTCTCCCTTCAATGTATAATCTTCGGAAGATGAGGGATTGGAAACATTAGGCACTGCATAGGCATAGTTCATACCATAGTTATCCCAATACTCACAAAAGTTATCATAGGCAATACGCGCATCAACCGAAAGTCCTTTTAAGAACATACCAAGGTCTTGCCTGATGGCCATATCAGCAAACAAAAGCCGTTGATGACTCCTCGCATATCCTTTGGCTGCTACTTCAGCTACCGGGTTCCGGGTCCACACGTTGCTTCCACCCCAGTCACCATAAGGAGTCTTAACGGGAAAAGCCGCCGCCGGAGTATTATACAGCATTGACATCAGATCTCCGGTCAAAGGGTTCGGCCTGTTATGTTCGGACAACATACCACTCATCTTGAATGATAACAAGGTGGATTTAGTCAGATCTACATCTACATTGGTTCTTATGCTCAACTTCGAATACTTAAGTTGGGAGGAATACTCATCAACAATATTCTCCGGCTTAATGAAACCTTTGTAGGAGAGATAATCCACAGAAGAGAAGTATCTGACAATTTTTCCGCCACCACTCAATGTTACGAAAACATTATCCGTAGAACCTGATTTGCTCAAAACTTCATCCATCCAGTTCACATTACCATAGTGAGGATCATTATTCTTAATTCCATCCAATTGTGTCTGATCGTACATCGGACTCAAACCGTCATTCTTCATCGCTTCATTCATTGCCAATGCATAGGTATAACCATCTGCAAACTTCGGCAAGCGATTCAGCATATTAAAATGATGTTCATAATTCACACTGACATCAATCTTCTTCTTAGAACCGGTCTTGGTCGTAACCAACATGACTCCATTAGCACCACGCAAACCATATAAAGCCGTAGCCGCCGCATCCTTTAATATCTGAACGCTCTCTATTTCTTCTTTTGTAATCATGCTCAGATCTCTTTCAAAGCCATCTATCAGCACCAGAATAGAATTATCACGTGTGGAATTCAAACCGCGAATCATCGTAGTCGGTACACTTTCCCATACAGTACCTCCATTTTGCAATACAGTAAGTCCCAATCCCTTACCATACAATGCGTTCAGAGGATTGGTCGCCGAACTTTTCATGATCTCTTCTCCCGTAACTTCCGATATTGCAGCAGAAGACTCTTTTGCCTTCACCGTTACACCATAGCCCAAATTCAGAAGTCTTTCCCCTTTAGCAACAATAGCGCTATCTTGTTGTGCATATGCGCTTAGACAAGAGAACATCAATGCACACGATAATTTATATATATTTCTCATAATCTTTTACTTCTTTAATTGTGATTTACAAGTAGCATATTACCATCCGGGATTCTGAGTTAAATATCCCTTGTTCATCTCTACAAATGGGAAGGGAGACAAATACCATTTCGGAGTGAAGAAAATGGTTCTATCCTCACCATCCTGAATAAATCTCTTCTTAATAGAAAATTTCTCATAAGAATAAGTACTATTATCTCCACGGCGGATACGAATTCCGTGTAATATCTTACGGAAATCTTTTGCTTGTTTCCATCTGATCATATCATAGTAGCGCACTTCCTCAACGCCAAACTCTCTGGCACGCTCATCCAGAATTTCTTTACGCATCTCATCCTGAGTAAGCCCCGACTTCAACCCCGGCAGTCTGACACGTGTGCGTACATAGTTTACGTACTGATAGGCATCGCTCGTACGTCCCACTTCATTCAGGGCTTCCGCATAGCTCAGATAGATTTCAGGTAAACGCAAATAGGGCCATTGGTCTTGTTTACCTGCCATGTGTTCTTTATCCAAAATGTATTTGTAAACGGCAAAGCCTGTAAATGCCGCACCATCACTGGCAAGGTCATTGGCAGGACCCTCACGTCCACCAATCCATAACTCTGCCACATGGTCCATACCGAATTCCGCATTATTCACCAGGCAGTTTTCGTACAACCGGGGATCTCTGTTCGCAAACGGGTCTTCTGCTATGTAATGGTCTTTACTTTGTCTATCCCAGAAAGAAGCATCGAATGGAGTACCATCTGCATATGGAAAGAGATTCACATACTCCAGTGTAGGGGTCATTGCGCCATACGAACCGTAAGACTGCAAATAGTAACAATCCGCATCCCAGTACCAAGAAACCGTGGCACGGGCACGCGTATCGATCAGCAGCTCACCATTCGCCCTTCTATAATATGCATCCTGATAAGCTTGGCGGGGATTAGATGGATTCTGAACTAAATCCCAGGGATTTCCTTCCTGCTGATTACGTGTCATAAACAGGTCACAGGCATCTACCACATCATCCCACAAAGACATATCTTTACCACCGAACCAGACATGCTGTTCAGCAACTGACGGAGCAGAGGATGCTTCCGGATGATAAGGTTCGCTATCATTGAACAAAGGACTTGCACCAAACAACAAGATCCTAATCTTCAGACCAAGGGCAGCAGCTGCTGTAAAGCGTCCGGCCCATTGTTCTTGTTCACCGGATTGTAAGGCCCAAGGCAATACTGCATAGGCTTGGTCACACAAATCTGTTATAAAGTTCATCGTTTCACGAGCGGTAGCACGTGGTAATTTAAAATCGTCATTCGGATCGAAAGCCTTGGTTACTAACGGAAGGCCTCCATAATTGCGGAACATATCAGCATAATGGCAAGCGATAATCATTTTTGCCTCTCCTTTTAAACGTTCTTTCTCACTATCGTCAATATTAGGAGTCTGACCGATATTCTCAATAAATAACCAGGCTTTACGAATCCCGGTCCACTGTTCCTCACCGTTAGAATAAGAATAAACGGCAGCCGAATAATCAGAGGTAGCATTGAACTGACCGGAATAGTACAGGCTACTTACGCCGTCCCAACTCAAACCACTGGTGAAACAATCTGTCAAGGCATCCACAGCCCCCATATTCATTCTATTTCCCTTCGCACTCCAGTTCAAAGGACGTCCATAATAAAGTGAAGTATAGGCGTTCCATAAGAATGCACGGGCATAATTAGCATCATTAAACACCACATCTTTATCCACATCCACGCTCGGCGCCTTTTCCAGAAAAGCATCTCCTACCTTGAATTCATCCGCACAAGATACCAGTGCAGCGAATAATATAAGGATTAATCCATTAAATATCTTTTTCATGTCAGTCATAGTTTTAGAAGCTTACATTTAAACCAAAATTAATCACACGCATTACCGGATATTGCGGTACGCCACTGGACATAGATTCCGGATCTGATATTTTCAGCTTATCAAATGTCAGCAGATTATAACCGGTCATAAATACACGCATCTTTTCCATCCCTATCTTTGGCATAAACGGGAGGCGGAAGTTATAACCGATTTCAATGTTCTTCAAACGCAGGTAACTTGCATCCTTCACCCACAACTCGGAATCCCGATAGTTATTCTTCACACCGTCAATCGTGGCACGTGGCAATTTAGCCGTAGTTGCCGTTTCCGGAGTCCAACGATCAGTAAATTGATGACTCATCAGAGACCTGTCGTAAGTTTCTCCAAGAGGTTTACGGAAAGTTTCTTCCAGAACACGGGATGTCTTTGTAGCTCCTACCCACAGCATACTGAAGTCAAAACCTTTATATTCAAAACCTAAAGTAAGACCGGCGTTCAGTAATGGATAACTGGGATATCCTATAGCCGTTTTATCATTATCATCAATCTTACCATCATGATTTAGATCCTCATACACTACATCTCCTTCTTTCAGGACATAGCTATGATCCGCCACATCTTCCATACCTTCGTAGTAGAATCCCCGGACTTTTAACCCAAAAGGTTGCCCCACAGGATGACCTGTTTTCAAAGTATATGTATATTCAGAAGGAACTTCATCCTGATAAACGATCTTGTTCTTCGCATAAGAAACATTCAAGTTGGTCCAATAACGAAAACTATTGATTTTATGATTCCATTTTAAGTTCAGCTCAACACCTTTGTTGGAAACAATACCCAAATTCAAAACAGGTAAGCTCATTGCATGAATAATCGGATCGGTAGATGCCTTCGCCAAAATATCCGTGCGTTTTTCATAGAAGTAATCGATACTACCACTCAGCTTCTGATTAAACAAAGAAAAGTCAATACCATAATTCTGCTTGGCAGATTTCTCCCAACTCAATCCGGAGTTACCGAAGCTCTTTTCGTAAGCACCCGGAGACCAACTTGTACCCGTACCAAATTGATAACCGCTTCCTATAAAGTAACTGTTAGGCAAATACAAGAACCTATCCATAAAACCGGTTCCATACGGATGGTATCTATCATTACCTACAATACCATAAGAAGCACGTATCTTCAAGAAATTAACTACTGGATTATCTTTCAGAAATTCTTCCTGAGTAAGTACCCATCCCCCGGAAACTGCCGGGAAGAAACCATAACGATTGCCTGGAGCAAAGTTCTCAGAACCATTATAACCCACATTGCCTTCAATCAGGTATTTATTATCATAATCATACGTGACACGACCTACCAAACCAACATACCCTCTTGGAATACCGGGGTAATCACTGTCAGGATAATAGGTTTTGCTTTGGTTATAAAGGGCCAATGCAGAAAGATGATGCAGATCAAAATCACGTTTCCAGTCAAAACTTGCCTCAGCATACCAGTCACGCGACTTACCAAAACTTTCGGCATAGCTGATCAGACCGGCTTCACCGTCCTGAATATACACAACTTCATTGGGATCGGAACCTGCCGGATGCTCCATCCATGTTACATCTTTCCTATACCACGGCTGATAACTCTCTATAGAAGTAGCACGCTCTTTGGTGTGATCATATCCGCTATTGTAGGCTACCTTTATCTTAAACTGCAATCCTTTGGTGACGAAATCCAGTTTTTGTGTTAGAGCCAAGTCCAGATTGACAACATTGGTCGTCTTAGAACCGTAACCACGTCCATAAATATTCCCCAAACCGTCAGACAATCCTACCGGCAGATATTGGCTATTACCCTTGATCCATTTCCCATCAACAATGCCAGGACCGGAGAAAGGTGTAGCCCAATAAATTCTGCGGAACAACTGATTTATATCATCACCCGAACGGGGAAAGTTTCTTTTCTCCACGCGACCTCCCATATTGATAGCCACAAGTGTTGTTTTTGTAAAATCAATATCCAGGTTTGCACGGTAGTTATAACGGTTGAAATTGAAGTTAGCATCGTAACGGGTATCATGGTTTTTAAAGAAACCTTTCTGATCCAGCATACCCATCGAAATGAAGTATCGAACCCTTTCCGTTCCTCCCGATATATTCACATTTCCCTGAGTCTGAGGCGCCGACGACTTAAACAACAGCTCCATCCAGTCCGTATCCGGATATATGATAGGATTAGAATGTGTACGGAAAGCCTCTACTGCTTCAGGAGTAAACTTGGGATCTTTGCCATCATTCGTATAAGCTTCATTCAAAAATGTGGCATAATCATAGCTATTCACAAATTCCGGCATCCGCGTCGGAGTCTGGATACCATAAGAAAAAGAAGCGTTAATCTTAGCTTTACCCTCTTTTCCTCGTTTAGTAGTAACAATGATTACACCATTAGCGCCACGTACACCGAATACAGCCGTTGAAGAAGCGTCTTTCAAAATCGTAATATTTTCCACTTCATTAGGATCAATCTGGAAAAAACTGCGCTCTACCCCATCAACCAGATATAGAGGCTTAGCATTCATTGTGTTCAACGTACTGATACCGCGAATAAAAACATCCGGGTCATCGCCACCGGGCTGTCCTGATGACTGTATGGAAGAAACTCCCGAAAGTACACCTGACAACATATTACCAATACTCGCCGTAGGTACTTTCAACAATTCATCTGTATTCACAGAACTAATAGAACCGGTCAAAGTTACTTTCTTCTGAGCGCCATAGGCCACTACTTGAACTTCCTCTAATAATGTATTAGAAGATTTCAATACAATATCAAAAGTTCCTTTACCTTTCATCGGGATTTCCTGAGTTTCCATGCCTACAAAAGACACCACTAACACTCCATTCAAATCATCAGCCCGAAAAGAAAAATGCCCGTCAATATCCGTAATAGTTCCTAATGTAGTTCCCTTAACAAGGACTCCTGCTCCAATCACCGGCTCACCTGTATCATCTTTCACCACCCCCGAAACTGTTGCAGTTTGGGCGAAAGTAGCAGCAGTCGAACAAATACATAATAATCCTACTATTAGTTTCCGGACCAACCAGAATGTAACAGTCTGATTCATCTTTTCTAAATGCTTTTCATGTCCCATACTCTTACTATTAAATTAAAATTAAAAAGGTTACTATTTACATTTGTTGCAACAGCACAAAAGTGAATAAAAAATAAGTGACTACTGTCGTGAATTCATTCATTCAAGTCGAAAATTCCTTCACCATACACTTTATGCAACGATTGAACGATCTCTTAGACTTTATTGACTGATTTTTCTACCTGTTTATTTTATATTTGTTTCTACCCTTAAAAACCGGCATAATTACTCATTTTTTATATATGATATTTAGTTTAATTTGGTATTTTTGCGAATACCACACAATATTATGAATATATGGAAAACATTCAGAAAGTATCTTTGCTATTTATACTCTCCCTGCTAATATCGTCCTTCCAGAACATACAGGGAAAGGAACATAAGATTGAATTCAAAAGTCTCCCTCCTTATATTAATATCCCTACCGATGTTCAACAGATCTATCAGGACAGGGATGGTTTTATCTGGTTTGCAACCCGCAACGGGGTATGCCGCTTCGATGGTTACGAACTTGAAATCATCAAGTCGAACCTCTATACTCCCGGAGCCTTATCCAGCAATGACATTCTTGCCATACAAGAAGACTACCAACACCGATTATGGATAGGTACCAGCTATGGTTTAAACATGCTTGACAAGAAAAGCGGAAAGATTCAAAAAGAATTTGGGGCTCTGAACAACGAGCGAGTCCAGTCTATACTGATAACTAAAGATAATACAATTTGGTTAGGCACCGGTAGTTCTCTATATAAAAGCAACAATGATCCCGGGCAGTCCAATACATCTATAAGTTTCACCAAAGTCAGATCCATGGATGTGAAATCTCTTGTAGAAGCCCCCAATAACCAAATATGGATAGGAACCTGGAGTGATGGGCTATATCGCTATATTACCGCTACAGACAGCTTAGTATCCTACCCTGCTATTAATCCTTTGAATTCCGCTTACTTTCTATTCCAGGATAGCAAAGAACAAATCTGGATCGGGACTTGGGGATATGGCTTATACAAGCTTCATCATCCATATGATCAGGAAAAAGCTTATTTTGAGAAGTTCGCACATGAAGAAGGCAACAGCAATAGTTTAATACATAATTTAATTTACTCCATCTCCGAAGATTCGAGTACCGGGAACCTATGGATAGGAACCCTGGAAGGTTTAAGTTGCTTTAACGGAAAGGATTTTCTCAACTACACACCAAATATTCCTTCCAATGGGTTGCCATACAATGAAATTATTAGTATTTTCAGAGACCGAACCGGAACAATGTGGCTAGGATTTCTTGGCGGAAGAGTTTACTGGGTACGACCACAAAATTTGCAATTCAACCTTCACCAACTTTCCCATGCATCTGTCGGAACAGCCTGTAGCAATATCCAAGGCCTGACAGTATACAAAAACGATCTGTGGATTGGATTAGAGAAACATAGTTTCATTATTCACGACCGCACCACAAACTCTAATAGTAAAAGAGAAAAAGCATTTAATCCTTCCATACTTCAATCAGAATATACTTATTATTCCTTTTTAAAACCTCGACACAAAGATGAACTATGGTTGGGTAGTTATGGTAATGGGGTCTACATATATCACCCTGAAGAGAGTGGCAAGCCGCTATCAAATATGCGTTCACCTGAAATTCCTCATTTTCCAAACTTTATATATTGTATGTTTGAGGACAATCGGCAAAATGTATATTTAGGCTCCACCACAGGATTAAGTATCCTGACGAAAGAAGGGAAATTCTATCACTACAACAATTTACTTTCTCCTCAAGGGCAATACTCACATAGCGTATATTCCATCGCCCAAGACAGTCTCAACAATATCTGGATAGGAACAGATCATAGCGGTATATTTCGCATAAATCCAACTCAAGACCTCAGTAATTGCACATTCAGTTCTTACTCTATCAATAATAACAAAATAAATTCCAATGAAATACAATGCATATTTGTGAATAAAGAAGGAAATATCCTCGCAGGAACAGATGGAGGAGGATTGAATTTATATGATCCTCATCTGGATTCTTTTATTTCAATCCATACCCAATATAATATTCCGGGAGACATGATATGCAGCATCCTGGAAGACAAGCAACAAAATCTATGGATGGGAAGTAATGTCGGATTAATTAAATTAAATCTGAAAGATTCTATTGCCGAAAGCAAATGTCGTCTCTATACCACTTCAGACGGTTTACAAGACAATAAATTTGCACGGGGAGCAGCATGCCAAGCAGAAGATGGAGAAATGTTCTTTGGAGGTCCCCAGGGATACAATTCTTTTTATCCGGAAAAGTTAACGGCTGATGAGTTACAGCCAGACATATTCATAACTGATATACAGGTACAAAACAAATCAGTGAAAGACCTCCCAGCTAAAGATAAATTAAACATAATGTCTGATCTGGCACCCGGATATGCTCAGACCCTTCACTTAAATTACAAACAAAATGATTTTACCTGTAAACTATCTGTTTTGAATTTTTACAATCCGGAGAAAAATGAATATGCTTATAGATTGGATGGTTTAGACCATACATGGCAATACACCACTGACAGAAGCAACATTATCTCTTATAGCAATCTGGAAAGCGGAACCTATACGCTATATATAAAAGGGACGAATGGGAATGGAAAATGGAGTAAAGTAGAAAAAGCATTAACCATCATCATTACCCCTCCCTGGTGGAATAGTATGTGGGCTTATATAGCCTATGCTATCTTCTTAATAGCAGTTATTGCCTATACCATACATTTTATCAGGAAAAGAATAAGACTAAAAAATACACTCCGCATAAAAGAAGTAGAGCAAAGGAAACAAGAAGAACTGAACCGCGCCAAACTACAATTCTTTACCAATATCACGCACGAGCTTCTTACTCCGCTGACTATTATTTCAGTCACATTGAATGAGATAAAAAGTATCGCTCCTCAAATAAGCGATTATTATTCTATTATGGACAATAATATCAATCGCTTAAAACGATTGCTGCAACAAATTCTGGAATTCAGAAAAGCAGAATCGGGCAACCTGAAACTTAAAGTATCTCAAGGCAATATTGCTTCCTTCATCCGAAAAAGCGTCGATAGTTTTCTGCCTCTGCTCAGGAATAAGAAAATGCAACTCGACATGTCAATCGAACAAGAAGAAATCATCGGATACTTCGACCCTGACAAAGTCGACAAGATTCTCTATAATCTTTTATCCAATGCTTTCAAATATAACAGAGAAGGGAAAACAATACGCGTCAATGTGTCTTATGGCTCTTCAAAAAGAGAAATTATTATATCTGTTAGCGACAACGGAGAAGGGATCTCCAAAGAGAATCTTTCTAAACTGTTTAATCGCTTTTATGAAGGAGATTATCGCAAGTATCATACTACAGGACATGGAATAGGTCTGTCTTTAACCAAAGAACTTGCAGTGTTACATCATGGTAAAATTGAAGTTGAAAGCCAGATCAATGAGGGAACGACATTTCGTGTCACCCTGCCCATTATTGAAGAGGAGTTTACTGAAGAAGAAATAGACAGAAGTATTCTTCCCTTACCCGAAACGGTATCAGATTCCCTCTCTGTGATATCTTCTCTGAACAAAGAAGAAACCATAGAAATCACAGAAAAAATTGATAAGAAAAAGCTGCTATTAGTAGAAGACAATGAAGACTTATTAAAAGTCATGGCCGATTCATTGTCCCGTGAATACCACATCATCAAAGCCACCAACGGTAAAGAAGCCATTGAACAATTAGAAAAAACAAAAGATATCGTAGTAGTCATATCGGATGTGATGATGCCTGTCATGAATGGTATCGAACTTTGTCATTATATGAAGAAGCAAGATGAATGGCTACATATTCCAATCATCCTGCTGACGGCTAAAAGCAGTGAGTCAGATATCATTGAAGGATATGAAGCCGGGGCAGACGATTACATAACCAAACCGTTTCAACTGACATTGCTACTGGTTAAGATAAAGAGCCTGCTTAAAAACAAAGAAAACCTACTCAAAAATTATTCCAATATCATTGCTTTTGAAATGCAAAAGCCTAATATAGACTCCGCGGACAAGGAGTTCTTACAACAAGCTATCAATTGTGTATATGAGCACTTGGATGACATCAAATTCGATCAACAAGCATTTGCAGATGCTATGCGAGTGAGCAAATCAACTTTATACAGAAAGTTAAAGAGCCTGTCGAATGAAGGTCCCTCTGTTTTCATTTCTGATATACGCTTACAAACAGCTTATAAGATTCTTTCTGATAACCCCAGTATGCGTATTTCCGATTTGGCTTATACTGTAGGATATAATGATCCTAAATATTTTAGCAGTTGCTTCAAAAAGAAGTTCAAAGTATTGCCCAGAGATATATCACAAGAATGATGCTATTCAGGCAATGTAACAGGGAATATATCACTATCTCTGTGTTCCCGCTTAATAATCTCTTTCATCTGCTTCACAATATCAGGATGGGCAGCTGCAATATCATGATCTTCATGCACATCATTTGAGAGATCATACAGATAAGGTGTCCCTTTCTTTACCAATAATTTCCAGTCTCCCATGCGGACACCAATTTGATCTGTTTCATGGAACTCCCAATAAAGAAAATCATGTTTTTGCTGCTTGCCATCATCCCCCAACAAGGTCGAAGCAAAAGAAATACCGTCGAAGCAGTCATTCTTTATCTTCTTATTTATGTACTTCTTCGGAAATGCTTTATCCCCCATCAACTCACAAAATGTAGGCATCACATCGTAGAAAGCCAATTGGTGATCATTGACCATGCCTGCTGATACACGCCCTAGCCAACGCACAATAAAGGGGATTCGTATACCACCCTCATGGCATTGCCGTTTCAGACCACGCAACTTACCATCCCGTCCGAAAAATTCGGGATCCGCTCCACCCTCTTCGTGAGGGCCGTTATCACTGCTAAAGATAACGATCGTATTATCATCAAGACCTTTCTCTTTCAGCTTCCTCAAGACTTCGCCTACATAACTGTCGAGACGGGTAATCATACCGGCAAACTCAGCATGGGTATGTTCCACGGCATTATAACGCGAACCTTCGGAACCTCCCCAGGTTTTATCTCTGAAAAAATGCTTTTTGTATCCTTTAAGAATGGAGTCATTGGGCTGTGCCAATTCCGCATGTGGAAGCGTATAAGTGAAGAAGCCATAAAAAGGTTGTTTGCCATCCTGCTTATCAATCCACTCCATGGCTTTCTGATGAATCAAATCGGCAGAATATTGCGAACGCTTTTTGTAATCATCACCAAACATGGGATAATTGATGTTGTCTTCCATTACAATACGTACGACTCCGGTATCTCCTTCCTCTTTACTGTATCTGTTCAGGAAATTGGGATAGTACAAATGTGCCTGAAACTGACATATATAACCGTAAAATTCATCTACACCCCGTTTATCCGGTGTGGAGCAGGAACCTTCATAGCCGCCCGCCCATTTACCGAAAACTCCTGTAATATAGCCGTTCTTCTTCATGACTTCGGGCAGAATAATGTGGTCTTCATCATACGGTTCCTGTCCTACGACAGAGAAATCTTTATTGATGCCGTATGCCACAGCAGGAACATTTTTCCAATATTCTTTATTACCACGCACATGAGTATGCCCAGTGTGCTGCCCGGTCATCAAAGAAGCACGGGAAGGTGCACTAACCGGACTACCGGCATAAGCTTGGGTAAACAACATACCTTCCTGCGCCATACGGTCGAGGTTGGGCGTCTGGATATATTTCTGCCCGTAACACCCCAAGTCGCCATAGCCCATATCATCGCAGAGAATGAAAATGATATTAGGCTTGGATGAATTATTTGCCGCATTGCTGTATAAAGAAATAGCGGTCAACAATCCTGTCCCCAAAGTTACTTTTATAGATTTCATATCATTGTTTTTTCTATTTCACTGGGACGGTTCATTCATTTCTTCTCTCCGAAATCCTCCTGTTGTTGCTCCACTTCTTTCAGTTTCTGCATATTCTGTTCTTTCTGCAACCGTTCCTGTTCTAACTCAGCAGCCGATTTTACTGTTGTTCCTCCCAACCCGGTAGCAGAAGCGCTTGAAATAAGCACCGCCTCTTTTTCTGAATATAGTAATGGATGCTCTGTCAGCACACTTTCCAACTCCAAAACAGCACTGGTGGGCATCTGCGAACCTTCAAACAACACACTGGCTATCACCTTTATCTTGCCCGGTTTCAAGGTCGACTGTATCAGTACCGGAGCAGTGCCCCACTTTACAGGTGCGGGATTTGCCAATATAGAAGCATCTCCCAGAAGGCGTCCTTCGCCTTCTACATGGAACTTCACATAATAATTATTCAAGCGCTTTATATTTCCATTTTTATCAGCAACGGCAGCCACCACTGTTACAAAGTCGGAGCCATCGGCTTTCAAGTTAACCCCTTCATTATCTGTCCAAAGCAGTAGCTTCTCCGGACGACGTGCCGGATGCACCTCATGGGTGGCAACCACTTTGCCATCTATCAGCCCTTCGGCCAGCAAAAGTACATCTTCTTGTTTTTTCTTCCGGGACATGGCTTTGTCCATCTGAAAATCATAGACATCCGGGAAAGTGATAACAGGTGAAGGCATACCGGCTTCTGTCAGTGGCTTGCTGTAAGTAGACACTTTCCCGTCTCTCATGAAAGTAAGCCGTACTTCCTCACAATTCGAATAAACAGTGACATCCTTACTTGAGAATGGAGTCATTTCATGGGCTATATAAACCATCGGGCCAGTCTCGAAAAGGCGTTCCTGTTTCTCGGGCGAACGCTGTGCCTTGAACATATAATACGAATACTTGGGCTGACGGAATACATCCATCAATCCACCATAAAACGGATCAGGATGGTAACCACGTTGATGGTCGAACGAGTGCCAGAGACATCCACCCACGTGTTGCCGGGGAGTGCGATAAAGAGCATCATAGCAAGTATAAGTATAGGTAGGATTGGCATAATGCCGGGCCTGGATGAGCATGGGTTGCTCTCCCCAGTTGCGTGCTACACGACTGGGTGAGTTATGCGAACTCCAATCATCCACATTGTCGCCCCACTCACGGGTAAAATAGGTAATTTTAGGATCAGCATTCGGATCACCCCAGGCCTTCCCATCAAAAGACGGATGGGTGAAAAGTACCGGGAAATATTCTTTGCCACGCGCTCCGCTGTCGCAACCCGAATAACAATAAGGGTAAGGATATTCCTGATCGACCAGTTCACGGGTCTTCTTGGCAAAATCATCCGGATACCAAGTTTCATTCAGGATAGGTTCCCACAACCAGACACAAGCATGATTACGGTCACGGCGTACCAGATTACGTATATCACTATATACACGTTGTGCAAATTCAGGGGCATCATTCCAGAACTGCCAGCCCGGAGTATTGACTATTACAAACAAACCGAGTTCATCGCATGCATCCATGAAAGCCGGGTCTTGCGGACAATGGGCATTGCGGATCACCTTCATTCCCGCATCCCGCAGTTTCTTTGCGTCACGCCAGTGAATGCTGTTGGGTACTGCATTACCTACTACAGCAAAGTCCTGGTGGCGATTGGCACCGATCAACGGTTCTTCATAAGGTCTGCCGTTCAGCCAGAAACCATCCTTACCTTTAAATTCCACACTGCGGATACCAATACGGCGACGGTAACCATCCACCACTTTTCCTTCGTGGTCGCGGATACGTACAATCAGATTATATAAAGTAGGAGTCTCCGGACTCCACAACAATGGATTCTTTACTGTGATTTTATCTTTTGAAGTAACAGCCTTACCCGGATGTACCTGTATTTTATCATTCTGGAACGCCACCTGAGTACCATCCGGTTGCTGCAATTCATATTCCACAACTCCTGTAAAAGTTTTACGGCTATCATTACGTAGATGAGCTTTCAACAATACTTCAGCCGAAGCATCCGATACTTTATCATAAGCCACAAACAGACCGCCACCTGCGACTTCGTCCTCAAAGTTAGGGTCAGTGATAAAGACAGGATTATGAGCTACCAGCCAGCAATCACGGTAGATACCACCGAAGTAGGTAAAATCAAGAACATCCTGTGCCTTTCCGGGAGGATAAGACGGATCATCACTATTGTCCGCCCATACGGCAATCACATTATCCTCTCCCCATTTCAAGGCATCGGTTACATCTACGACCACCGGCAAGTAACCACCAAAATGCTCTTTTATCAACCGGCCATTCACAAACACCTTGCTCTTCCCCATGATGGCTTCAAAATGCAGGAATAACTTCTTTCCTTTCAATGCATCTGCGGGAGTGAAGTGCTTACGATACCAAACTTCACCTTGGTAATTGATACAACCGCTGGCTTCTGTAGGCAGATATTCAATCCCATTAGGCAAGGAGACTACAGCCCATTCCGTATCATCAAAACTTATAGCCTCAGCACCGGCAACGCTTCCTTTATAAAAACGCCAGGCCGGATTCATAGAAAACACTTCACGTCCGGAATTGGGTAATTCGAAGAAACCGGCAGTGGAAAACTCTGGTTGGTGAGACGCCTGCAATGCGCTGCAGGGAACTAACAATAAAACAATTAGAATTAAATGAATGATCTTCCTCATAAGCATAGTATTATTTTAGGCATACATAACTTGATGCAATAGCCATTTACAACATCCGATGCAAAAATAGGGCAAAACAGAAAACTACTGTTACAATAATCGCTATTTTTAATCCAATTTTGTCTAACTATCCATTTATACAACATGGTTCCCTAAACACAGAATGCTATGAGAAACTTTCAGTGAATCATTATCAACTATTAGTATAAGAATATTTCATTTAATTCCGAACAAAGCCCTACACTTATCTAATTCCATATCAGAAAAATCATTTCTGAGCCATCCATTTCTATCTATTTTATACATTTCATATTCCCACTCCTCTTCAAATCGTTCACCAGTATGAGCCATTTCATTCAAGATTTCAGGAGGGAAGGGCTCCCAAACATCACCTCTTAAGCGTTTTATAGAAAAAAGGTCCTCCTTCTTTTCTGTCCAAACGGCTACAAATTCAGTCTGTTCTCTCATCAAAGAAGCTATCCGTATCAGAGAACGCACCTTATTATCTTTACAAACCACACGAACAATATCATTCATCAGAAAAAAAGATGAATCCATTCCGTCTTCTTCACTATTATATTTGATAAGAAGCAGAAAACTTTTATATGGGGTATCCTCTTCAAGACAACCAAGATATAAAATCTCAGATACTTTCCTGAAGAGTTTTACCGCTGCTTCTTTTCCCTCCCACTGCATATTTTTGTGCAATGATACTATACTGTCATGCCTAGTTCTATTTATGACACTTTGATTAGCCAACCATTCATAAAAACGTTCTCTCACCTTAGGATAAGCCATAGAGTAACCCTCTCGGTCACAAAGTCCCGATACAGAGTTCTGAACAAAAGAAATACTATCATTTTTAAAAGGAACAAAAACGAGTGACGAATTCATCAAAGTATCTGATACATCAAATGTATTCCCATCTTCATAGTTTTGATACTCTAGCAAAAGACTATCATTACGTATCCAACTGATATCTGTCAGTTCCCTCCTCGTGATAGTCGATGAGCAGCTTAAAAATATCAGTAAGATAAGATTGACTATAATTATAATTCTCATACGCATCACTCCTTTTTTAACATATAAACTCCTGTTCGTTTATCATATAAGTGTCATACTCAATCATGAGTTCACTTTTCCCTCCCTCAAGCTTCTCCTTCTTTTCCATTAACTCATCATTTGCAACCTTATTGATACTTTTATACCGTCTTTACGTAATAAACGCCTTGTTTACGTTCCGTCCAAACAACTTCTTAGACAGTGGTAAATATAAGGCGACCGGTAGCTATTCAAACCATTTATTGCATTAAAAAACTGCCACGGATTAGTCGCATGCATAAAATCATGTAAATAAGCAGCTTGTTCTTCCCAATCAGCATACACCTGCTCCACATACAGTTCTTGCAGCAGATACAAATCGTCATAATTCTCATTTCTTTTTATAATAAATCCTTTTCTTTATATCATCATTCCAAGAAAAAAGCTCAGTTATGTAACGCTCCTTCTTAGAGTTCAACACAAAATGCCGTGTTATATAAAAAACAGGATACTGACTTAACAAGTCATAAATCTCAGCTGTAACAGCTTTTTCTTGTCTCAATATCTTTTGCTTATTCATTACATCATTTTTATATTGAAACCCTTGTACTTTTATTACTCGCATAACATCACCATTCTTTTCTTTCAGAAACCAACACTCTTTGTTTAAACGGATATCCGTACAGATTAAAGTATCCCCTTTCTGAACAGAATTTCCTTCTGACCAAATAACATCAGGAGCTTCAAAGTCTTCATAAGGCAGATCGTCCGGACAATTCTCCCATATCGGATTCAAAGAAGACAAAGTATATCTATTTTCTGAATCCAATTTTAAGATAACTGAATCATAATTACTATAACAATATATATGTAAATCTTGAGCAGACATAGAAATACAAACTAACAAAAGTAAAAAAATATTCTTAATCATAATCTATTAAAATTTAATTAAATAATTTGGTAACGGCAGCATATAGGGAGAACGATAAGTATTCAAACCTTGCACAGCATTCATTAATTGGTTCATATTTAAAGCATGACTTAATTGGTATGCGTAGGCAGTCTGCTCTGTTGCTGCACGAAACCCAGAACCCAAAAAAGAAACGAATCCTAAAGTACGATGATATGCATGAATTAATTCATGGTTAAGAGTAAGAGCAAAACCAGATAATGATTGATGAGGAGACATATAAATAGACACTCGAGGAGAACGAAAGATTCCTGCATTCACTGTTTTTGTCAATCCTCCTAATTCCGTAACTCCCCCTCCACCACGAGGAGCTCTACAAAGGATTCCACCATCACCTCTATAATATTCAGATCCTAAGGTCATCATTTGAGGATCTGCTTCTACACTGATATTCATGATCCCATAATCACCCTCACTCCAACCTATTTGAGACTCTATGTATTCCTTCATTAATTCATCATCACTAAAGTAGTCTCCTCCCAATTCACTTACGTCAGAAATACTCTCTTCAATGGATATTGCTCCTTTACCTGTAAAAAAATTACCTTGCTTCTTCATCGCTGAAATACCCCCTAAAGCTCCTCCAATAACACCACCGATAGTACCACTTATCCCTCCAGCAGCTAAACCTGCATTCAGCCCCTGCTTAAAATTTGCTCCATTCAACCAAGCATTTCCAGCTCCTCCGACAAAACCGCCAGCAAAACCTCCACTAAACCCAGTAACCGCCCCACCGATAAAACTAGTCGTTCCTAATAACCCGGCCATTGCTCCGCCTGCAAAATACCCGGCAGCACCAGATGCTCCACCTATAAATAGCCCTTTCAACATATCACCAGCCAAAGCCCAACCAGAATTATCACTCATCACCATAGCAGTTCCCATCCCAATCCACGCCCCCACAATAACAGCAGCTAACCAAACGGATTTTCCACTTTTATCTACATACATCAACGGATTATTTAGCGCATAACTATACCGATTAAAGTTTTGCGTAAAATCCATCATCTGCACATATGGATCCGGACTCAAGAATCGTCCCAATGCGGAATCATATAAACGCGCATTCATATTAACCAAGCCAAAAACAGACAGATGTTCATGCCCCGTATACCCCCTGCCTAAAAGCAATGCCGGTTCTAAACCAGGAGCATAAAGTACATGGTTAATAGGATTACGTAAACGCCCCCAAGCATCATAACTCAATTCCTGTTGGACAACACCCGCAGAATTTGTAATATGCGTAATACTACCCAAGTAATCACGACAAATATAATAAATTCCCCATGAACCATTCTTCTTCATATAAACAATTGGCGAAGAATAATAATCACCAGCCAAATAGAGGCGAGTTTCCGTATTATTTGTCTCATAACAATTACCTAGATAATAAGTCGTATTTTGTACAGCCCCATTATGAGTTAAAAGCATTTTAACACGTTCACCAGAAGAATCATACGTAAAAGTAGCTATATAATCATTTTCTACAATAGTAGCCGGACGCTGAAAAGAAGTATAAGTAACATCTTGATTCCGCATAGGTATTTGGTTTCCATTTAATTCCACATTAGTCACTGCATACGGCTTCGTATCATGACTATAAAACATGGTGCCAATGCCACTCATTGATGTAATATTTCCTTTCGAATCATATCCTACCGTCTTACCTGCATAATTAGCTAAACGATTCAGATTATCGTAACTAAAAGATTCCGTCAGATTGCGCTTCTTATCCACACGACTTGTCAGGTTGCCTTTCTGAATATCGAATGTATAAGCAAAATGTTGAATCTCTCCAGCTTTTCGTTCTGTCAACATACCATAACTATTATATCCATACGTACGCGTTAATGGTCCAGTCACAGCGGTCGTAGGTTGCCCCAATGCATTTTCAGCTGTCAACTTCCACACAGAAGTTGTCCCAAACTTTACTTCTGTTAATTGTCCATTAGTATACACCATATTCTCTGTTCCAATCACCGCCTCTTTAGAAGAGCTGTAAGTAACAGAAGCCACATTGCCATTTGCATAAGCGAAAACACGCTTCAACCAGATATCATTCGAAACCTTATCTGTTTGTGACTTCAATCGGGCATATTCATCATAAGTATAGACTTTAGAAGTACCATTGGTAGAAGTTGCATTATCAATCTGTTTTGTTACTGGATCATATTTATAAGTAGTAGTAAACTCTGGTTGAACTTTACTTTTAGGACGACCATATTTATCATATACAATAGTTAGAGTTTTACTATTTGCATCAGTTTGTGTTACCGTACGTATATTGCCTGAGTAATTCTCCGTAAAAATCATTGTCCCAGCACTAGGGTCCACAATTTTAGTTCGGTGCCCATAATCAGGGTCATAGTCAAACTCTGTTACAATCCCTCCTGATGCAATAACCTTTTTCAACTGTCTGTCTGGACGATAAGAATAAGTAATCTCTCCTCCTGGATCTGTAACAGAAACCAATAGCCCACTCTTATCGTATGTTCGGGTAGTCGTTATACTCTCTTTTACTATTATTTCACTTTTTCCAATATAACTGTAAGATGTTGTTTTGCCAGATGGCTCTGAAAACGAAACTATTCGATCAAAATCATCATAACTATATACATTCCATAACGAAGCTGTATTTCCTTTATAAGGCAGAGAGACCTTCCATAAGCGTCCCCAGTTATCATATTGTTTATCTATATACAGCCAAGTTCCATCAAAGCGTTTATTACCAATACGAATATCACGCCCTAGAGCATCATAATATGTACGCTGTTCCGGCATCCCCGTTACTGATTTCTCAATATAATATACCCCTGTACTCAAATCCCATCTATAATTTATATTCTCTATTGTACCATCATCATAAGTGGTTGTATTAACTCTCCCCAAATCATCATAATTATACAAAGCAATCTTACCCAAATTATTTACCACTTTTTCTGGTAGACCATATTTATTATAATTAGAATATACCGTCATACGTCCTAAAGCATCAGTACGAGTGTTTACATAGCAATTATTCAAATAAGTACAAGTGTCTCCTAAATACTCCACCGCTGTACGAGGGGCACTTACTTCTGTTAAAACATTGCCGTAAACATCATAAGTGCATCGCGTTTCTCCAACTTTATTACCATTAATTTTAATTATTTTCTTTTCTGGAAGATTTGTTCCTGCTTTATAAACCAATTCTTCTGAAGTTACCCACGAACTCCCGTCACGCGATTCTGTTATTGTTTTCAAACAGGGAAGACCTATCAGCCACTTCGCGGTTGTGTTTGTATTACTATAAGTTTGATTCGTAACTGTTTTGATCACATTGTTAGATGTATAATCCGTATAAGTAACTGTTTCACGCGTAGGATTACTGTAAGTATCATAAAGATAATCTTTAGTCACTGTGGTACTTTTCAAAAGATCCTTTTCTACTGAGTTATTCAGTCGTACCGTGGCTTTCTTATTAGAAGCAACAGCTGAATAATAAGTATAATTTCCTTCTGCTTCGGGAGTAATGACCCTAACCAAATTATTAAAGTTCAAAGGATCGTATATCGTTGTTATGGTTTTGTTACGTAATACATCCTCTGCTATTATTTTAGTAAAGCCACAAAAACCACGGCCCTGTCGATGTACAACCCCTCCTTGATAGCGATACTCTTCCGAGGTTAAAATGCTGCCATTTAAAGCAGTTTCTTTAGCAGCGAGCCCCCACAAAGGCCCTTGAAAGCGTTCATAAGGGAATGAAACAATTGCATTGGAACTATAAAAATCAATATAATCTCCGTTCTTTGCATTGAGAAGTTGATAGGAGTTTTTATCTATCACCCCGAAACTATTAATTACTCCTGTTAGCAAATATTGTTTACGCTCATTCCTTGTAAAGCTCACCTTGTAAACATTTTCATCAATAACAGCTATAAGGGAACTATAAAAATTCGGTTGAGAAATAGAAGAAGGAAGTAAAGTAATACCACCACCAAGTGACGTTCCAAACCTATCCTCTTCTTTAAACCCACCATTACGATTGAAATACCCCCATGTACTGGTATTCTGCCTAAGTACCAAGTCTACATACCCATCTTGATCTATATCCTGTAGCATACAGGCAGCTTCATGTTCCACATATTCCGTTAAATTAAACGATCTACGTATATTGGATAACGGGTAATAAACCTCCCACCACGTACCATTATGAAATTTACGCCAATATTCCACTTGACAGACATCCCCATGTACAGAACAACTACTACCATCCAGCCACTCACCACAAACCAAGCACCTGTTGGAATACCCAATATATTCTCCACAATGCACACATTCATAATCTTCCGGATATTCTGCATTACACTCCGGGCAAAATTCGTGTGAAGTAACAGGCATCTCATACGTACCTTTTTTGGTATATGACTTGACAGGAGTTACTAAGAATTCCGGTTTGCCATCACCATTTATATCTCCAATGGCCATGTCTCTATTGCTTTGAAATACATAATTATAGGATAAGTCAAAACTACATTTCAAGTTTAAGCTATATACTCCGTTCACTTGAGAAAACGAATACACCCTTGTTATCCCAAAATTAATATGACAAATATCCGTCTTTCCATCTCCGTCAATATCTACAGCCACCAAAATTCCTTGTTTCACATTGAAATTGAAAACATGAGCATTAAACAACACCTTATTTGTGCTCAAATCAAACAAATAGCACTTAGAGTTCATATCCTTATCCAAAGGTCTATCCATAGATATAGCCAATAACTCAGCTTTTCCATCTCCATTGTAATCGCCCGGAAGATATACTTTTGGCCAAATGCTAGAACTATTGGGAGCCTCACTGTCAAATGTAAAAGTAGAAGTCTGTGTCAAAGACAAACCCAAACCAGGCTTATAAACCTTTACAGTTAAACGATCCTTACCACTCTGCACCGTAGCATTTATCTTCAATAGTTCATCTCCAGATACTCCATCTACATCTGCCGACAATAAAGTCTGAAAGCCTCGCTCTGCATACAAAGTTGCAGGTACCAAAGTACTCCCTTCCAAATTTCGATATACAAGCAACTCTTGGTTTTCAGCAAAAGCAGAATAATACCCTTTCGAAGATATAGCACAAGGATTAAAATCCGGATACGAAAAAAGTCCATCATCTTCTGTCCCTGACTCAAACTTTACCTTATTTACTACTAAATCGGTATCCTGATTAAAATATCTCGTTAATATAGCTTTTTGTTTTTCCCATCCATTCATATTATTATCATATCCATAGTAAAACAACAAAGGGTTTAAATTATCGCAATCTATTCTTGTCAACAAAGACACATTACTAGTTTTATAAACAAATGAATAGGTATGAAGCAATTCTATTCCGTGATAACACTTAATATTATCAAGTAAATGGAATAACTTTACTTCTGTTTCTCCTTCAAAACCACTCAACACGTCCACACGGTCTTTATAAGTAAATGCAATATTAGCCAATGGCGTATCAGAAGAAGTATGAGCTCCATATTCTATATTTAGAATGCGATACCTGTTATTTTGATAAGCATAAGAAAAGGATACCATATTTCCCAAAACGTCTGTACTTTTAGATATTGGGTAAACGAGGCAGTCACTCGTATTAGTTTGTGAACCAAATACAGCTACCGTGCCATTCGGATATAATACCGTAAAGTAACTAAATGTGCCGGATGCCGTTTTCTGCGCTTTCACTCGGATATTCCCTTGTTCTGTCTCAAAAACATTCACAACAGTTGTTGGCAACAGACGAACTCCATCAAGCATTAATGCATCATCACCATTCACTTCAACCGGTGCTGTTTTACCGTCATAGTACATAGAACGTGGTACTCGAGTTATAGATGATAGACCGCCAATAGACCAACCATAACCAACTATGTCATTTCCACCTTGACTATTATAAGCAATGGAAACAGAAGGTGCAATGCCACTACGTACCGGAACACACGAAATAGGAACATTGTAAACAAGTCCTCCCGATGGCGTAACTTGTGAATTTATTGGTATAACACCAACATCTTTACTTGTATTTACAGATATTGAGGTAGGGATATGCGTATGAGAACCACTCGCAAAACCTCTTACTAAATCTTGTTGAGACATAGGATTTTGGTTAACAATAGTCTCTTTGCTCCTGCACTCTAGCTTTTTTATATAAATGGAATCACCAGTAGAAATTGTGTCAGTAGGTACTGTCCGATGTTTTTTTACGGATGAAATAAAATCAAAAGATTGTTGTCCCATAGATGGGAATGTCACTATAAAAGTAAATGTCACGGCTAAAAGAATAAGCCATAAGTGATGTGTTTTCATAATAAATAATTAGTTTACAAACAGTATAACCCTATTCTTTAATAATTTTCCATATAGATTGCCTTGAACCGAAGACCAACTTCAGCAAATATGTACCCGACACAAAGCTATCAAGCTGAAGGATAGTTCGTATAGAAGTCACATCCTGGCTTAACAATAGTCGACCTTGCAAATCGTACAGGAAAACTTCGCCGTAACCCGGCTCAAAGAGTTCACTTAACAGAACAGTCAACTTCGTTTGCACTGGGTTAGGAAAGAGTTTAATTGCTTTCCGTTCCAACAGTCCCTCTGACGATACAACATTTACCTCGTTTTTTTGAAGTACAAAAGAACGCGTAGCTACTTGCATTCGAGTGATTCTGTTGCCTGCAGCATCATACAAATACAAAAGAGATTGTGAAAAAATAGAAGTAGCTAGCCCTAGGTTAATTAAGAGCAAAATTAATTTCAATTTCATGTTTTTCATATTTAATTACGCAATAAAGATAGATACTCTTTTTTAGAAAAAAAGCTATTGGCACCATGCATTTAGGAGTAATACAATTTATACTCCTTTTTCTACAGTTTTTACTCTAAGCAAAAAGATTACAGCCAATAACTTGACTTTTCTCATGCTGTTTTTTCTTTCTTGACTTCACAAAATCAAACACGAAATACAAGGTCTTCCATCTTTAGAATTCGCCATACCCTAACCGTATCCGAACCGTACTTGCTCCGTACCTTCTTCGGTCAGAGGTACCTCTATACGGAGAAACTACGGAGTTGGTACGGAGCAAGTACGGCTCGGATACGGTACAAGTACAGTCCAAATACAAAACTAACAAGGTTTTTACACCTCAATTTCCCACGAATAAAGCCTTTCGGCACTATGTTCATTATCAATGAAATAAACAATGAACAGGGTGTTGAAAACTTCTCAGAAAGTTTTTAGTTAAATCTTGTGGGGAATTGTGGGGAAATGTGTACTTTTACCGTCGCTTATTATAATAAGGTAACAATGATACGTTTTTTGGGCAATATAGAAGCGAAGACCGACGCTAAGGGACGTGTATTTATCCCCGCCGGTTTTCGGAGGCAACTGCAATCCGCTTCCGAAGAAAGGCTCGTGCTGCGCAAAGACGTATTCCAAGATTGCCTGGTACTCTATCCAGAAAGCGTTTGGTTCAAGACGCAAAACCAATTAAGGAGGCGATTGAACAAATGGAACGCAAAACACCAAGACATTTTCCGGCAATTTGTGAGCGATGCGGAAATCATGATTCCCGATGGAAACGGACGCATCCTTCTGCCCAAACGTTACCTGCAAATGGCCGGCATACAGAGCGATGTACGTTTTATTGGTGTAGATAATACAATAGAGATCTGGGCAAAAGAGAAAACCGAACAGCCATTCGTAAGTCCGGAAGAGTTCAGCGAAGCTTTGCAGGACATTTTGGGAGATGAGGATGATTGGGAGGAAGAAGAAGATGAGTAACAAGTGATTATTTATTAGTGATGAATGAAGAATTGACATATCATGTACCGGTGTTGTTGAAGCCGAGTGTGGACGGAATGAATATCCGCCCGGATGGGACGTATGTAGACGTCACTTTCGGTGGAGGAGGACATTCACGCGAAATACTGTCACGATTGGGAGACGGCGGACGGTTACTGGGATTTGACCAAGACGAAGATGCCGAACAGAATATCGTGGATAATCCGCATTTTATTTTTGTACGCAGCAATTTCCGCTACCTGCATAACTTCCTGCGCTACCATGATATAGAAGAAGTAGATGCGATACTTGCCGATCTGGGTGTGTCCTCACATCACTTCGATGATAGCGAGCGGGGATTCTCATTCCGTTTTGATGGTGCACTGGATATGCGTATGAACAAACGTGCAGGAGACACTGCGGCGGACATTATCAATACTTATGATGAAGAGCGCCTGGCAGATATCTTTTATCTGTACGGAGAACTGAAAAACAGCCGCAAATTGGCATCCGTACTCGTAAAGGCACGCGCCGGACAAAAGATTACAACTATCGGTGAGTTTCTGGAAGTCATCAAGCCACTTTTCGGTCGGGAACGCGAGAAAAAAGAGTTGGCAAAAGTTTTCCAGGCATTGCGTATCGAAGTAAATCAGGAAATGGAAGCGCTGAAAGAGATGTTGTATGCAGCAACCGAAGCGCTGAAACCGGGCGGACGCCTAGTAGTAATCACGTATCACTCGCTGGAAGACAGAATGGTGAAGAATATGATGAAAACCGGGAACGTGGAAGGCAAGATGGAAAAGGATTTCTTTGGAAATGTACAGACGCCTTTCCGACTGGTAAACAATAAGGTGATTGTACCGGACGAAGCGGAGATAGAACGAAACCCGAGATCGAGAAGTGCAAAACTGAGAATAGCAGAGAAAAAAGGGGAGGAATAGTGGTTAGTGTTAAGTGATTAGTAATTAGCGATAGGCAATGAGTGAAGTAGAAGAGAAACAGATTAATGAGAAAACAGAGAAAGCGAAAAAAGCTAAAAATCGCACGTCTCTGAAGAACATCATTGGTGGTGATATTCTGGCAACGGATTTCTTCCGTCGTCAGACCAAATTGCTTGTGCTGATAATGGTACTGATACTGTTTTACATACACAACCGTTATGCTTGTCAGCAACAAATGATAGAGATTGATAAACTGAAAAAAGAACTGATTGACATTAAATATGATGCCCTCACCCGTAGCTCGGAGTTGATGGAAAAAAGTCGCCAGTCACGCATTGAGGAATACATTGCAACCAAGGAGAGTGACTTACAGACCTCAACCAATCCACCGTATTTGATTAAGTAATCAGTAGAATCGTTAAACAGAAAACAGACTTGGCAGTAAATAAGAAAAATATCATGACCCGCTACTTCTTTGTAGTCCTCGTAATGGGGCTGCTGGGAATAGCTATTGTCGTAAAAGCCGCAATTATCATGTTTGCAGAGCGACAATACTGGCAGGATGTAGCCGACCGTTTCATAAAAGAGAACGTGACGGTAAAGCCTAATCGTGGTAATATTCTTTCATCCGATGGCAAACTGATGGCAAGTTCCTTGCCGGAATATCGCATCTATATGGACTTTAAGGCAGGTGGTGTAACCAAAGATACCATGCTGGTGAACCACATGAACGAAATTTGCGAAGGACTGCATAAGATATTCCCCGATAAAAGTGCCGCCGAATTTAAGTCACACTTGCAAAAAGGGCGTAAGAAGGGCAGCCGTAATTATCTGATTTATCCGAGACGTATCTCGTATATCCAGTATAAAGAAGCTAAACGTCTGCCTGTATTCAATCTGAACAAGTACAAAGGCGGTTTCCACGAACAGGTTTATAATCAACGTAAGAAACCATTCGGATCATTGGCAGCCCGCACATTAGGCGATCTTTATGCCGATACTGCACAAGGTGCAAAAAATGGTATCGAGTTGTCATTCGACACCTTATTAAAAGGTCGCGATGGCATCACTCATCGCCAGAAGGTGATGAACAAGTACCTGAATATTGTAGATATAGCCCCTGTAGATGGTTGTGATATTATCTCAACCCTCGATGTAGGCATGCAGGATATCTGCGAGAAAGCATTAGTAGACAAGTTGAAAGAAATTAATGCCACTGTAGGTGTTGCAGTACTCATGGAAGTACAGACCGGTGAAGTGAAAGCCATCGTCAACATGATGAAAGCTAACGATGGCAACTATTACGAAATGCGCAACAATGCCATCAGTGACATGATGGAACCGGGCTCTACTTTCAAGACAGCTTCCATCATGGTGGCCCTTGAAGATGGAAAGATCACACCGGAAACAGAAGTAGACACCGGGAATGGTATTATGATGATGTATGGCAGCAAAATGAGAGATCATAACTGGCATCGCGGAGGATATGGAAAAATCAATGTAACACGCATTCTGGAAGTCTCATCCAATGTAGGTGTCTCCTATCTCATTGATAAACATTACAAAGATAATCCGCAGAAATATGTGGATGGTTTAAAGCGCATGAGCATCGACCAACCGCTACATCTACAAATTTCCGGTGAAGGGAAGCCCAACATCAAAGGGCCGAAGGAAAGATACTTCGCAAAAACCACCCTGCCCTGGATGAGTATCGGATACGAAACACAGGTTCCGCCACTCAATATCCTGACTTTCTATAATGCCATTGCCAACAATGGTGTAATGATACGACCCAAATTCGTAAAGGCTGCGGTAAAAGACGGTGAAGTTATAGAAGAATATCCTACGGAAGTGATTAACCCGAAGATATGCTCTGACCGGACATTGACTCAGATACGTGATATTCTGGAAAAAGTGGTATCACAAGGATTAGCCAAACCGGCCGGAAGCAAACAATTTTCCGTAGCCGGCAAGACGGGTACAGCACAGGTATCACAAGGTACAGCAGGCTATAAAAACGGACGAGTAAATTATCTGGTAAGCTTTTGTGGCTATTTCCCGGCTGATGCTCCCAAGTATAGCTGTATCGTTTCCATACAGAAACCGGGACTTCCGGCATCAGGCGGTCTGATGGCAGGTAGTGTATTCGGAAAAATTGCAGAAAGAGTATATGCAAAGAATCTGAGGTTTGATATCCGCAGTGCAATAGATAGTACAAGCAATGTCATTCCACCAGTAAAAGCCGGAGAAATGAATGAAGCCTTCCAGGTACTGAATAGTTTGAAAGTACCGGTACAGAAACAATTCACGTCCAAGAAAGGACAAGAGGTTTGGGGACATACACAAGCTGCTCCCAATGCAGTTGTTCTGCAAGGTAAAGACGGGGCCAACCCGGATCTCGTCCCCAGTGTTATTGGAATGGGAGCGAAGGATGCTGTGTACCTATTGGAGAGTAAAGGTTTGAAAGTTAGACTAAACGGTATTGGAAAAGTGAGAAATCAATCGATACCGGGAGGCAACCGTGTGGTAAAAGGACAGACGGTGACGTTAGCACTTCATTAGAGGTGTGGACGAAAGATTTATTAATTTAGAATATATATTATATATTAAGGTATGGTATTAAGTGAATTACTGAAAGCAATACAACCGATACAGATTATCGGAAGTACGGAGACGGAGATAACGGGGGTAAACATCGACTCCCGCTTGGTACAAGCCGGACATCTGTTTATGGCTATGCGCGGTACCCAAACTGACGGACATGTCTATATTCCCGCAGCCATAGAGAAAGGTGCTGTCGCCGTGCTCTGCGAAGATGTACCCGAAGCTAAACAGGAGGGCATCACCTACATTCAAGTGAAAGACAGCGAAGACGCTGTAGGCAAAGTAGCCACTACATTCTACGACGATCCTACTTCCAAGATGGAACTAGTAGGCGTAACCGGAACGAATGGGAAAACGACCATCGCCACCTTATTATATAATACATTCCGTTATTTCGGTTATAAGGTAGGACTGATTTCTACTGTTTGCAACTACATAGACGATCAACCCATACCCACTGAGCATACGACCCCCGACCCCATCACTCTGAACCAGTTATTAGGACAGATGGCAGACTCCGGGTGCAAGTATGTCTTCATGGAAGTGAGTTCGCACTCTATCGACCAGAAACGTATCAGCGGGCTCCGTTTTGCAGGTGGTATTTTCACCAACCTGACGCGCGACCATCTGGACTATCACAAGACAGTGGAGAATTATCTCAAAGCTAAGAAGAAATTCTTCGACGACATGCCGAAGAACGCCTTCAGTCTGACCAACCTAGATGATAAGAACGGACTTGTAATGACGCAAAACACGCGTTCAAAGGTATATACCTACTCATTGCGCAGCCTCAGCGATTTCAAAGGCAAGATATTGGAGTCTCATTTCGAAGGTATGTTACTCGACTTCAATAACCACGAACTAGCCGTGCATTTCATCGGCCGTTTTAATGCTTCAAACCTGTTGGCGGTATTTGGTGCAGCTGTACTGCTCGGCAAAAAAGAGGAAGATGTATTGGTTGCCCTCAGCACTTTGCAGCCGGTAGCCGGGCGCTTTGATGCGGTACGTTCTCCCAAAGGCATCACCGCCATTGTAGATTATGCACACACTCCGGATGCCCTCATCAACGTATTGAACGCTATTCACGGAGTACTTGAAGGTAAAGGCAAGGTGATCACCGTAGTAGGTGCAGGCGGTAATCGCGATAAAGGCAAACGCCCCATCATGGCCAAGGAAGCAGCCAAAGCCAGCGATCGTGTCATCATCACTTCGGACAACCCGCGTTTTGAAGAGCCCCAGGATATCATCAACGATATGCTTGCCGGATTAGACAAGGAGGACATGCAGAAAACCATCAGCATAGCCGACCGTCGCGAGGCCATCAAGACCGCTTGCCTACTGGCACAGCCGGGTGATGTAATTCTCGTTGCCGGAAAAGGCCATGAAAACTATCAGGAGATTAAGGGAGTGAAACATCATTTCGATGATAAAGAAGAGCTAAATAAAGTTTTTAACGGTTAGTGATAAGTGATTAGCAACTGCATTATCACCATGCAAGACACTAATCACTTATCACCAATCACTAATCACTAAGAACATGTTGTATTATTTATTTCAATGGTTAGACAAGTATGACATTCCCGGTGCGGGTATGTTTGGATATACATCATTCCGGGCTTTGATGGCAATCATCCTTGCATTGCTCATTTCAAGCATCTGGGGAGATCGTTTTATCAACCTGCTGAAACGGAAACAGATTACGGAAACACAACGTGATGCCAGCATCGATCCGTTCGGGGTGAACAAGGTAGGTGTACCGAGCATGGGGGGCGTCATTATCATTGTAGCAATTCTCATTCCGTGTCTGCTACTGGGTAAGTTGAGTAATATCTATATGATATTGATGCTGATTACCACGGTATGGCTGGGGTCATTAGGATTTGCCGATGATTATATCAAGATTTTCAAGAAAGACAAAGAAGGCCTGCACGGAAAGTTCAAGATTATCGGACAGGTAGGTTTGGGATTAATCGTAGGACTTACTTTATACCTGAGTCCGCAAGCCGTCATCCGCGAAAACATTGAAGTGCAGAAACCCGGGCAGGAAGTGGAAGTTATTCATGCGGGACAAGACATTAAGTCGACGCAGACTACCATCCCCTTCTTTAAAAGCAATAACCTGGATTATGCTGATTTCGTAAGTTTCATGGGTAAACATGCGCAAACGGCAGGTTGGGTACTGTTTGTGATTATCACTATATTCGTAGTGACAGCCGTCAGCAATGGCGCCAATCTGAATGATGGAATGGACGGTATGGCGGCAGGGAACTCGGCTATTATAGGTTTGGCACTGGGAATTTTAGCTTATGTATCCAGCCACATCGAATATGCCGGTTATCTGAATATCATGTATATTCCCGGATCGGAAGAACTGGTGATCTTCATCTGCGCCTTCATTGGTGCCTTGATTGGTTTTCTGTGGTACAATGCGTATCCGGCACAGGTATTCATGGGTGATACGGGTAGTTTAACCATTGGCGGTATTATCGCCGTATTTGCCATCATCATACACAAAGAGTTGCTGATACCCATTCTTTGCGGTGTATTCCTGCTGGAAAACCTATCCGTCATTTTACAACGGTTCTATTACAAAGCCGGAAAACGGAAAGGAGTAAAACAAAGGCTATTCAAACGAACACCTATCCACGACCACTTCCGTACCTCCATGAGCCTGATAGAACCGGGCTGTACAGTGAAGTTTACAACGCCGACCAAGTTGTTCCATGAGTCAAAAATCACGGTTCGTTTCTGGATTGTGACGATTGTACTGGCCGCGATAACGATTATTACATTAAAGATAAGATAACAGAGTTGCCAGTGACGAGCTACAAGCTACAAGTGCTCGCTACCGGTAACCAATAAGAAACAAACTTGTAGCAACTACCAACTCCAGCCACTGCTTGTAGCTCGTAGCTGGTAGCCCGTAACTAAAGAAAACATGAGTAGAATTGTAGTATTAGGAGCCGGAGAGAGTGGTGCAGGTGCTGCCGTACTCGCCAAAGTGAAGGGATTCGACACATTCGTATCCGACATGTCCGCCATTAAAAGCAAATATAAAGAAATGCTGGACAGGTACGACATCTCCTGGGAAGAAGGACAGCATACAGAAGAGCTGATTTTAAATGCCGAAGAAGTGGTGAAAAGCCCCGGCATCCCCAATGATGCTCCGATTATATTGAAACTGAAAAAGCAAGGTACGCCTGTCATCTCTGAGATAGAGTTTGCAGGGCGCTATACCAATGCTAAAATGATATGTATTACCGGTTCAAACGGTAAGACCACTACCACCTCACTCATTTATCACATTTTCAAGAGTGCAGGTCTGAATGTAGGATTGGCAGGCAACATTGGCAAGAGTCTTGCTTTGCAGGTGGCCACGGATCAACATGCTTACTACGTGATTGAGCTCAGTTCTTTCCAGTTGGATAACATGTATAAGTTCCGCGCCAACATTGCCGTGCTGATGAATATTACGCCCGACCACCTGGACCGCTACAACCACTGCATGCAGAACTATGTGGACGCAAAGTTCCGTATCACGCAGAACCAGACACCGGAAGATGCCTTCATCTTCTGGAATGACGACCCCATCATCAAACGCGAACTGGACAAACACGGGTTATGCGCCCACCTTTATCCATTCTCCGCAATGAAAGAAGATGGAGCCATAGCCTACGTAGAAGACGGTGAAGTGGAAATCAACGAACCCATCGCCTTCAACATGGAGCAGGAGAAATTGGCTTTACAAGGCACACACAACTTATACAATTCTCTCGCCGCAGGCATCTCTGCCAATCTTGCCGGAATAGAGAAAGAATATATTCGCCGTGCTTTGTCCGACTTCAAAGGTGTAGAACACCGCCTTGAAAAAGTAGCCACTGTGCGCGGTGTAGAGTTTATCAACGACTCTAAAGCTACCAACGTAAATTCCTGCTGGTATGCTTTGCAGAGCATGAAAACGAAAACGGTCCTGATACTGGGCGGAAAAGATAAAGGCAACGACTATACAGAAATTGAAGACCTGGTACGCGAAAAATGCTCTGCCCTGGTTTACCTGGGATTGCATAACGAAAAGTTGCACGATTTCTTCGATCGCATGGGATTGCCCGTTGCCGATGTGCAAACCGGTATGAAAGATGCCGTAGATGCCGCTTTCCGTTTAGCGAAAAAAGGCGAAACGGTATTGCTGAGTCCTTGTTGTGCAAGCTTCGACCTCTTCAACAGTTATGAAGATCGCGGAGACCAGTTCAAGGAATACGTAAGAGCATTATGACCGCGCCCGGGATCAGATTTTTATCCCGTGCCCGGGATAAAAATCTGATCCCGGGCGCACATCGTGAGAAAAGCAAGCGTATATGAGCGCTTTCATTCCTTAATTATTAACTATTAATTTGCGAAGCATTGGACTTACTCAGAAGCATATTCAAAGGTGACAAGGTAATCTGGATCATATTCCTTTTCCTTTGCCTCATTTCTATCGTAGAAGTGTTCAGCGCCGCGTCTACACTGACGTACAAGAGCGGTGACCACTGGGGGCCTATTACACAGCACAGCATCATCCTGATGGTGGGCGCTGTAGTAGTGGTGTTTATGCACAATATTCCTTATAAGTGGTTTCAGGTGTTCCCTGTGTTCCTGCTGCCTTTGTCCGTAGTATTACTGGGTCTTGTTATGATGATGGAACGCATCAACGGTGCTGCACGCTGGATGACCTTCATGGGTATCCAGTTCCAGCCTTCGGAGGTGGCAAAAATGGCCGTGATCATCGTCACTGCCTTTATCCTCTCCAAGGGACAGGATGAAGACGGGGCCAGTCCGAAAGCCTTCAAGCGTATCATGATTATCACAGGTGTTGTCTGCCTGCTGATTGCACCGGAGAACCTTTCGACGGCGGCTTTGCTTTTCGGAGTGGTTTTTCTGATGATGTTCATCGGACGGGTGGCAATAAAGAAACTGTTGATATTGGCCGGTGCTTTGGCAGGAGTAGCAATCATAGGTGTAGCATTCCTAGTACTGACCAAGAATAGCGATTTACCGTTCCTGCACCGTTTTGACACATGGCGTGCCCGTATAGAGAAATTCACGGATGACACAGAAGTGCCTGCCGCCAAATTCGATATTGACAAAGATGCCCAGATAGCCCACGCCCGTATCGCTGTAGCCACAAGCAATGTTGTAGGTAGAGGACCGGGTAACTCAGTACAGCGCGACTTCCTGAGCCAGGCATTCTCTGACTTTATCTTTGCCATTATTGTGGAAGAATTGGGATTGATAGGCGGGGCTTTCGTCGTATTCCTCTACGTCTGCCTGCTGATACGAGTCGGGCGTATAGCGAAGAAGTGCGACCGAACGTTTCCGGCTTTCCTCATCATAGGAATTGCGCTGTTGCTTGTATCGCAAGCCGTATTTAACATGATGGTAGCAGTAGGATTGGCACCGGTCACCGGGCAACCGCTGCCGCTTATCAGTAAAGGTGGTACCTCCACACTTATCAACTGCGCCTATATCGGCATGATATTGAGTGTGAGTCGCTATACTGCCAAATTGGAAGAGATTAAAGAACATGACGCACAGATACCGATGCAAGTGGAAGCTGCTGTTGAAGAAGGAAATAGCGAGATACAAACAGCGGCCGAACCAACAGCAAAGGTGCTGAACAGTGATGCAGAATTCGAGTAGGAGACAACGGAGTGACAACTCCTTTAACTCCTGCAATAAAATTAAGTATGAAAGATATGAATAAAAGTCATAACGGAGAGGCTCCCCGCATTATCATAAGCGGTGGAGGTACAGGGGGACATATATTCCCCGCAGTATCCATTGCCAATGCCATCAAGGAACTACGCCCCGATGCAGAAATCCTTTTTGTAGGTGCAGAAGGACGGATGGAAATGCAACGTGTGCCCGATGCAGGATACAAAATCATCGGTTTACCCGTGGCAGGCTTCGACCGTAAACGTTTATGGAAAAACTTTGCAGTGATTATAAAGTTACTCCGCAGCCAGTTGAAGGCACGCCGCATACTGAAAGAGTTTCATCCTCAGGTAGCGGTAGGTGTAGGTGGTTATGCCAGTGGCCCTACGTTAAAAGTAGCAGGTATGATGGGAGTGCCTACTTTGATACAGGAACAGAACTCTTATGCAGGCGTAACAAACAAGCTGCTGGCACAAAAAGCCTGCAAGATTTGTGTTGCGTATGATGGAATGGAAAAGTTCTTTCCTGCGGATAAGATTATTATGACAGGAAATCCGGTTCGACAGAATCTGTTAGCAAATAAGCAGAGTCGCGAAGCTGCCGTGACCTCTTTCGGTTTCAATCCGGAGAAGAAAACAATATTGATACTGGGTGGCAGTCTTGGAGCGCGTACTATAAACCAGACGCTGATTGCCGCACTGGATACAATCAAAGCATACGGTGACATTCAGTTCATCTGGCAGACCGGGAAGATATACATTCAGCAAGTGAAAGATGCCATCACTACCACCACCGGAGAAGCGGTACGTAATCCACGCATCTCAGCTATCCCGAACCTCTATGTGACGGATTTCATTAAAGATATGGCAAGCGCGTATGCGGCTGCCGATCTGGTCATTTCGCGTGCAGGAGCAGGATCTATCTCTGAGTTCTGCCTGCTGAATAAACCGGTTATTCTGGTACCTTCACCCAATGTGGCAGAAGATCACCAGACTAAAAATGCACTGGCCCTCGTAGATAAGGAAGCCGCCATTTACGTGAAGGATGCAGATGCTATGAAGCATCTTATTCCGGTAGCACTCGAAACGGTTGCCGATGCACAAAAACTAAAAACGTTGAGCGAGAACATTGCCAAGTTGGCGCTGCCGGACTCAGCAACTATAATTGCAAAAGAAGTATTGAAACTGATAAACAAACTATAGTATCTCAATGAATAAACAGCAGTATCCCAATTCTCCTCCTCCCGGGAGGAGGAGAATTGAGATAGTATTAAAATATAAGAAAATGAATATAGAAAACATCAAATCCGTATATTTCGTCGGTGCCGGCGGCATCGGTATGAGTGCCCTGATACGCTATTTCTTATCAAAGGGCAAACTTGTAGCTGGTTACGACCGCACTCCGAGCGAACTGACCGAACACCTTATCGCAGAAGGTGCACAGATACATTATGAAGAAAATGTAAGCCTGATCCCCGAAGATTGCAAGGACAAGGAAACAACTTTAGTCGTATACACCCCGGCCGTTCCGCAAGATCATGCCGAGTTAGTGTACTTCCGCAATAACGGTTTCGAAATACAAAAACGCGCCCAGGTTCTGGGAACAATCACCCACAGCAGCAAAGGTCTGTGCGTAGCCGGAACGCATGGTAAAACCACTACCAGCACAATGGCCGCACATTTGCTTTATCAGTCACATGTAGGCTGCACCGCATTCCTCGGAGGCATCTCCAAGAATTATGGAACTAACCTGCTACTGTCTCAGTCCAGTCCGTACACAGTGATCGAAGCAGATGAGTTCGACCGTTCTTTCCATTGGTTATCACCGTACATGAGTGTCATTACAGCTACTGACCCCGATCATCTGGACATCTACGGTACGGAAGAAGCCTATCTGGAAAGCTTCCGTCATTATACAACCCTGATTCAACCGGGCGGCGCATTGATCATTCACAAAGACATTGCTTTGAAGCCTGATGTACAATCCGGCGTAAAAGTTTATACCTATGCTCGCACCGAAGGTGATTTCCATGCTGAAAATATCCGCATCGGGAACGGTGAGATATTTATCGACTTCGTGGCACCTGATACACGTATCAATGATATCCAATTAGGTGTTCCCGTCAGCATCAATATAGAGAATGGTATGGCAGCCATGGCACTCGCCCACCTCAACGGTGCTACGGATGAGGAAATCAAACGCGGCATGGCAAGTTTCCGCGGAGTAGACCGCCGTTTCGACTTCAAAATCAAGAATGACAAAGTGGTATTTCTGAGCGACTATGCCCATCATCCTGCCGAAATCGCACAAAGCGTAAAATCTATCCGCGATCTATATCAGGACAAGAAAATAACAGCTATCTTTCAGCCGCACCTTTACACACGTACCCGTGACTTCTACAAGGAATTTGCCGACAGCTTGTCCCTGCTCGATGAAGTGATCCTCGTAGATATCTATCCGGCACGTGAACAACCGATTCCCGGTGTCACCAGCCAGCTGATATATGACAACCTGCGTCCGGGCATTGAAAAATGTATGTGCAGGAAAGAAGACATTCTGAACCTGCTATCGCAGAAAAAGATCGAGGTTCTGATTACTTTAGGTGCAGGAGACATAGATAACTACGTCCCTGCCATTGCAAAACAATTGGCAGAGTAACTGACAGTTGAGAAATCATAAATCATAATTGATAAATCATACATGCTGAAAAGAATTCTATTGTCTATCGTCCTGCTGCTCGTCATCGCCTATCTGGTGGTAGCTATCACGGCTTTCAACCGGAAGCCTGCCGGACAGGTGTGTCGTGACATGGAATTGGTTATCAAAGATACAGTTTATGCCGGCTTCATCACCAAGAAAGAAGTTTCGGGTATGCTGGAAAAGAAAGGTATTTATCCTGTTGGCAAACCTATGGATCGCATTCGTAGCAAAACATTGGAACGGGAACTCGCCAAACATCCGCTGATCGACGAAGTGGAGTGCTATAAGACTCCCAGTGGAATACTCTGTGTGGAAGTCAGCCAGCGCATCCCCATCCTGCGAGTGATGAGTGCAAACGGTGAAAACTACTATCTGGACAACAAAGGCACCGTGATGCCACCCGACGCAAAATGCGTTGCTCACCTTGCCATAGTGACCGGAAGAGTAGAAAAGTCGTTTGCCATGAGGGATTTATATAAGTTTGGTGTATTTTTGCAGAATAATAAGTTCTGGGACGCACAGATCGAACAGATACATGTGCTGTCGGACAAGAATGTGGAATTAGTACCCCGTGTGGGCGACCACATCATCTATCTCGGTAAGCTGGACGGCTTTGAGCGCAAGCTCGAACGGGTGAAAGCTTTCTACGAAAGAGGTTTAAATCAGGTAGGATGGAACAAATATTCCCGTATTAACGTTGAATTTAGTAATCAGATTATCTGTACGAAACGAGAGAATTAAAATATAAACAATAGAAATATATCTATGGCAACAACAGAATTTATCGCCGCTATCGAGTTGAGTTCTTCCAAGATTTCCGGTATCGCCGGCAAGAAGAACAGCGACGGAAGCATACAAGTGCTGGCCTACGCGCGTGAGGATGCCTCTTCTTTTATCCACAAAGGAGTCATCTACAACATTGATAAGACCGCACAGGCTCTGACTTCCATCATCAACAAGCTGGAAAGCCAGTTGAACAACTCCATTGCCAAAGTATATGTAGGCATCGGCGGACAGTCATTGCGCACGGTAAAGAATGCGGTAAGCCGTGTGCTGGAAGAGGAAGGGATTATTTCGCAAGAGTTGGTAGATGCAATCAGCGATGAAAACCTCGAAGTTCCCCTGATGGACATGAGCGTGTTGGATGTAGCCCCGCAGGAATATAAGATAGACAACAATCTTCAGGCCGATCCGGTGGGTGTGGCAGGCAAACGTATCACAGGAAACTTCCTGAATATCGTGGCACGCGCTTCCCTCAAGAAGAATCTGGAGCACAGCTTCGAGCAGGCCAAAGTAGAAATTGCCGACTTGCTCATCGCCCCGATAGCCCTGGCCAATGCCGTGCTGACGGAAAGCGAAATGCGCTCGGGATGTGCCTTGGTAGACTTCGGGGCAGATACGACTACCGTATCAGTATATAAAAATAACATTCTCCGCTTCCTTAGCGTACTGCCGCTGGGTGGAAACAATATCACCCGTGACATTACCGCCCTGCAAATGGAAGAGGCCGAAGCCGAGCAACTGAAGCTGAAATACGGAGATATGCTTTACGAGGAAGAAGAGACTGAAACACCGGCAGTCTGCACACTGGAGGACGGTCGTAGCATCGAGTTGAACGTGTTGAACGACATCATCGACGCCCGTGCCGAAGAAATCCTTGCCAATGTATGGAACCAACTGCAACTTTCCGGATACGAAGACAGATTGCTGTCCGGCATCATCTTCACCGGTGGGGGCGCCAACCTGAAAAACATGGAAGACGCATTCCGCAAACGCAGCAAGGTCGATAAGGTAAAGACCACCCGGTTTGTACACAACACCATCCATGGCTTCAGCGATGTACTGAAGAAAGACGGCATGCAGAATACACTGCTCGGCCTGCTTGCTGCCGGCAACGAAAACTGCTGCCTGCAAGAGGTGAAGCCTGCACCTGCCGCTTCCACCGTTACTCCACCGAAACCCGTCGATATGTTTGGCGACGACGAAGCCCTGAAAGAACAGGAAGCCGCCGCCCGTGCCGCCAAAGCACAGCGCGAGAAGGAAGAGAAAGAACGTCGCGAACGGGAACGCAAGGAGAAAGAACGTAAAGAAAAAGAAGAGAAAAAGAAAAAGAAGAAAGAAGGTCCCAGCTGGTTTGAAAAGACTTTCAACAAGATTTCCAATGAGATTTTCTCGGATGACGATCTGAAATGATCTCATAACGTATAAATCATAAATTATAAATCATAAATCCCATTATCATGGACGATATAGTACAATTCGATTTCCCGACAGATTCACCGAAGATCATTAAAGTGATTGGTGTAGGTGGTGGTGGTGGTAATGCCGTGAACCACATGTACCGGGAAGGCATACACGACGTGACGTTCGTTCTGTGTAACACGGACAACCAAGCGTTGAAAGAGTCTCCCGTCCCCGTAAAACTGCAACTGGGGCGTTCTATTACCGAGGGACTGGGTGCCGGAAACCGTCCCGAACGTGCCCGAGAAGCCGCCGAAGAGAGTAGCGAAGAAATCAAATCGCTGCTGAACGACGGTACCAAAATGGTATTTATCACCGCCGGAATGGGTGGCGGAACAGGTACGGGAGCTGCTCCCGTCATTGCCCGCATAGCCAAGGAGATGGACATCCTCACCGTCGGTATCGTCACCATACCTTTTATCTTCGAAGGTGAAAAGAAAATTATCCAGGCGCTGGATGGCGTGGAACGTATCGCCCAGCATGTAGATGCCCTACTGGTTATCAACAATGAGCGTCTGCGCGAAATATATTCCGACCTTACGTTTATGAATGCTTTTGGCAAGGCAGATGATACGTTGTCCATCGCCGCCAAGAGTATTGCAGAAATCATCACCATGCGTGGAACGGTGAACCTGGACTTTGCAGATGTAAAGACCATCCTCAAAGACGGTGGCGTTGCCATCATGAGTACCGGCTTCGGCGAAGGTGAAAGCCGTGTGACGAAAGCCATCGACGATGCCCTGCACTCTCCGTTGCTGAACAATAACGATATCTTCAATGCCAAAAAGGTGATGCTGAACGTATCCTTCTGCGAAAGTTCGGAACTGATGATGGAGGAAATGAACGAGATCCACGAATTCATGAGCAAGTTCCGCGAAGGCGTAGAGGTAATCTGGGGTGTGGCTATGGACAACACACTGGAAGGTAAAGTAAAGATTACCGTACTCGCCACCGGTTTCGGCATGGAAGATGTCCCCGGTATGGACAGTGTGCTCGAAAAGCGCAGCCAGGAAGAGGAAGAACGCCAGCTTCAGCTCGAAGAAGAAAAAGAAAAGAACAAAGAGCGTATCCGCAAGGCTTATGGCGAAAGTGCCAGCGGCATCGGCAGCAAGAACATTCGCAAACGCCGACATATCTATATCTTCAACCCCGAGGATCTGGATAATGCCGATATTATCAGCATGGTAGAAAGTTCACCGACATACCTGCGCGATAAGAGCACCCTGAGCACCATTAAAACCAAAGCGGCTACCGAAGGGCAGCTTGCTACGGAAGAGGCACAGGGCGGCGAAGATATGGGAGGAGTGATTACCTTCTAAACCTGCCTTAAGACATCTTTCATCCGCGTAATCTGCGGATGAAAGATTAGTACACACTATAGCGTAATAAACAAAAATAGAGTAAACTTATGGATTTATTTGAAAGAGTCAGCGAAGACATTAAAACCGCAATGAAGGCCAAAGACAAAGTGGCACTCGAAACATTAAGAAACATCAAGAAAGTATTCCTGGAAGCAAAGACCGCTCCGGGTGCCAACGATACTCTGACCGATGACGCTGCATTAAAGATCATGCAGAAGTTGATGAAACAAGGCAAAGATGCCGCTGAAATATACATCCAGCAAGGTCGTCAGGACCTGGCAGATGCTGAACTGGCACAAGTGAAGGTGATTGAAGTTTACTTGCCGAAGCAGATGTCCGCCGAAGAACTGGAAGCTGCCCTGAAGGAAATCATTGCCGAAACAGGTGCTACCAGTGGTAAAGATATGGGGAAAGTAATGGGCGTTGCTTCCAAGAAGCTTGCCGGACTTGCCGAAGGTCGTGCCATCTCCGCCAAAGTGAAAGAATTGCTGGGATAAACTCCCACCTCATTTCTGTTATAAGCCGTGTTTCCGGAAGATAGAAGAAAGTAATTTAACTTCTATCGCCCGAAAACACGGCTTCTTTTCGCATTTTATTGAGTATCATAATTTTTATTTCAAATACTATCATTATATTTGCCACGCATTTTCAAGGGAATATCCCCGCATAATAATAAAACTAGAATTCTGGCACAGCATATGAAAAGCAATATAAAGATGTGGAAATTAATGGTCCTTGCGGGGACAATGCTTTTCTTGTCTGACATAGCTTACGCCAAAAGCCGGACACAAGACAGCGTACCGGGATATAAACCGGATACGGGATACTTCGCCAAACGTTTTATTCACAGACTGGGCGTAGAATACCGCCCGGGGTATATATTCCCTACCAGCTCATTCCTGGCGGGGGACAATTCTCAATGGAAACCTTTCGAATGGGGCTATTCCGCCCACCTGAAATATTCATTCCAGTTCAAGCCCAATACATGTGCCGACCGGATTTACGGCAGCGCCTACCAAGGTATAGGCGTAGGCTACTACGACCTCGGAAGCAAAGAAGAACTGGGAAACCCGATTGCCGTTTACGTCTATCAAGGCGCACGCATTGCGCGTATCACCCAACGGTTGTCACTCAATTACGAATGGAACTTCGGTGTGTCCTTCGGCTGGAAACCTTATGACGAACGCTACAACCCGCACAACAGTGTAATCGGCTCGAAAGCCAATGCCTATATCAATGCCGGCGTGCAACTGAACTGGATGGTTTCACGGCAGATCGACCTGATTGCCGGAGTAACCGGTACCCACTTCTCTAATGGTAATACCAAATTTCCCAATGCGGGTCTGAACACCATGGGATTGAAAGTAGGCGTCGTCTATAACTTCAACAGACCGGAAGATGCGCTTACCAAACCTACGTACTATGCACCTGTACCGAAATTTCCGCGCCACGTCAGTTATGACCTGACCCTGTTCGGCTCATGGAGACGGAAAGGCGTGTGGGTAGGTAGCGGACAGATCGCTTCACCGGATGCTTATACGGTGCTTGGTTTCAACTTCGCCCCCATGTACAACATCGGATATAAATTCCGTACCGGTGTTTCGCTGGACGGTGTATACGATGCCAGCTCCAATGTTTATACAATCCCCGGAAATGGAAACGAGTGCTACAAGCCGTCTCTTCACAAGCAGTTAGCCCTGGGTATTTCAGGACGTGCGGAGTACGTGATGCCCTACTTCACAGTCGGTGTCGGTATCGGTGCCAACGTTCTGCATGGTGGCGGCGACCACAAAGGTATCTACCAAGTGTTGACGCTGAAAGCGGAACTTACCCGCAGCTCCTACCTGCATGTAGGCTACAATCTGAAGAATTTCAGTGATCCGAACTATCTGATGCTGGGTATCGGCTTCCGTTTCAATAACAAGTATCCGACTTTCCACCGCTGATACAACGCATCCGGTCCGGGAGTTCTTCCTCATATCCCTCATACATCTCTATCACATCTCTATTTAATCTCATGCAAAAGATGGCATCTTTTACATCAAAAGGTGGCATGTTATGCTACAAAAGATGGCATCTTTTACAGCGAAAGATGGCATCTTTTGCACCAAAGGTCAGTGAGATATACAGGAAAGGGTTTATTGTTCTACGTCAAAGGACTTATTAATCCATATCAAAGAGCTCCTTCAGCACCTCAAGAGACTTTAATACGGGAAAGTCAGGCAAGTGAAGGCGATAATATTCATTCATTATTGTAAGGCAGCGGGTACGTTCAGCACGGTTCATGGCAAAGAGGTGCATTGTTTCATAATTCATGCGCATCAGCATCGTCAGCCGTGAAGCCTCCGCAGGAAGTATATAAAATGAATGAAGCTGCGGGCGCAAAGGAGTGAAACAGGCATTCAGCAGATCAAAGTAATCACCATTCTCATAATCCTCCAGATTAGGGTACAATCCCAGGAAGCGGGATAAGCGCATCAGGAACACCAGATGGAAATTGGCAAAACTATCGCGACACTCGTCCAGCCAGATAATAGAATGTTGCAGATAAGCAAACAACGGACGGTTCTCAGCCTCTTCGCGCACCGCACGATACAGGAACTCCGCCAGGAAAAGCGCTATGGAAGATTTGTACGGATCGTAGGGAATGGAAGAAAACGGATAGTAAGACTTCGCCTCCGTTATCTTATACATACTGGCGTTCGAACGGAAATCCGCCTCCAGCTCCACCAAGGCGAGTGGCTGAAACAGCACCGATTTCACCGCAGCCTTCCGTGAACGGGGTATCTTTACAATGAACGAAGCACGTCCGGCCGTCTCCGTATAGATGTCCGCAATAAGAGAGGTATCGTTATATTTCAGGGTATGCAGCACAATCCCCAGCGTTTTCTGTAACATCCGCGCTTCAAGTTTTGGTTTCAATCCGGTAACAAAACTACGAAAAAAGCCGGAAATAACGGGAATAAAACAAGGATAAATAAAAAAATGCAGGTAGGGAAGTAAAAAAATGAAAGATATTACTATCCTGATATTCAGACCATAAGCGCAGAATCAGAGAATAAACGCTACAAATCCCTTTATTTTTTTCTATAGATTATTTTGCCAATTCAAAAATAGTCCCTACATTTGCAACCGCAAACGAGAGATAATCTCTCTGCAAGAGCAGAAATGCTCACCAAAGGATGGCCCGTTCGTCTATCGGTTAGGACGCAAGATTTTCATTCTTGAAAGGGGGGTTCGATTCCCCCACGGGCTACAATTAAAAAAATAAACGAATTAAAAAAGATTAGTCGAGATGGCAAATCACAAATCATCACTGAAAAGAATCAGACAAGAAGAGACTAGAAGACTTCACAACAGATATTATGGCAAAACCATGAGAAACGCTGTTAGAAAGCTTCGTTCTACAACCGACAAAGCAGAAGCTGCTGCAATGTACCCGGGCGTAACTAAGATATTGGACAAATTGGCTAAGACCAATGTAATCCATAAGAACAAAGCTAACAACTTAAAGTCAAAGTTGGCTCTCTACATTAATAAGCTAGGATAAGCTAATTAATATTACACAAAAGATATACAAGGAAAGTCGGACTTTTTGGTCCAACTTTTTCTGCATCTGCACCTATCGCCCCACCCCGTTCCAGACACCTTCCGCAAGAAGCTAAAAAGCTGTAAACGAATGAAATTTATCACTCAGTTTAGTTTCGTATCTCACGAATTTTCACTATATTTGCTCTGTTATTTGAATAAGGAAATTAGATTATGACTGAAGAACAGATTAACTCCAATAACGGGAGCTATTCAGCCGAGAACATCCAGGTTCTGGAAGGTTTGGAAGCTGTTAGAAAGCGTCCCGCGATGTATATTGGTGACATTAGTACGAAAGGACTTCACCACCTGGTTTATGAAGTTGTGGATAACTCTATCGACGAAGCGCTCGCCGGCTATTGCGACCACATTGAAGTAACCATCAACGAAGATAATTCCATCACTGTACAGGATAACGGACGTGGTATTCCGGTTGATTTTCACGAAAAAGAGAAGAAGTCAGCCCTGGAAGTTGTCATGACCGTATTGCATGCCGGCGGTAAGTTCGATAAGGGATCTTACAAAGTATCCGGAGGTTTGCACGGTGTAGGTGTATCTTGTGTGAACGCCCTGTCCACACACATGACTACGCAGGTTTTCCGTAACGGAAAAATCTATCAGCAGGAATATGAATGCGGACATCCGCTGTATCCGGTAAAGGAAATCGGAACAAGCGATATTACAGGTACACGTCAGCAATTCTGGCCGGATAACACGATCTTCACGGAAACCGTTTACAACTACGAGATCCTTGCTACCCGTATGCGCGAGTTGGCCTATCTGAATGCAGGCATCAAGATCACTCTGACCGACCTTCGTGTAAAAGATGAAGAAAACAACGCCAAGATGGAAGTTTTCTACTCGGAAGAAGGTTTGAAGGAATTCGTCCGCTACATCGACTCTTCCCGCGAACATCTGGTAAATGATGTAATCTACATCAACACAGAGAAACAAGGCACACCGGTGGAAGTGGCTATCATGTACAATACGTCTTATAACGAAAATATCCACTCTTACGTAAACAATATCAATACCATCGAAGGTGGTACGCACCTTGCAGGTTTCCGCCGCGCACTGACCCGTACGCTGAAGAAATATGCCGAAGACAACAAGATGCTGGAAAAAGCTAAAGTAGAAATCGCAGGCGATGACTTCCGTGAAGGTCTGACGGCTGTAATCTCTATCAAAGTGGCAGAACCGCAGTTTGAAGGCCAGACCAAGACGAAGCTCGGAAACAGCGAAGTTATGGGAGCCGTAGACCAGGCCGTAGGTGAAGCACTGAACTATTATCTGGAAGAGCATCCGAAGGAAGCCAAGATGGTGGTAGACAAAGTGATTCTGGCCGCACAGGCACGTGTTGCCGCACGTAAGGCGCGTGAATCCGTGCAACGTAAGTCACCGATGTCCGGTGGCGGTATGCCGGGTAAGTTGGCCGACTGTTCAAGCAAGGATCCCGAAGAATGCGAATTGTTCCTGGTCGAGGGTGACTCGGCAGGTGGTTCTGCCAAGCAAGGCCGCGACCGTAGATTCCAGGCTATTCTGCCGCTTCGCGGTAAAATCCTGAATGTGGAAAAGGCCATGTGGCATAAAGCGTTCGAGAGTGATGAAGTCAACAATATCATCCAAGCTCTCGGCATCCGCTTCGGTGTGGATGGCGAAGACAGCAAGGAAGCAAATATTGATAAGTTGAGATATAAGAAAGTGATTATCATGACCGATGCCGACGTCGATGGTTCTCACATCGACACGCTGATCATGACGCTCTTCTTCCGCTACTTCCCGCAGGTAATCCGCAACGGATATCTGTATATCGCAACTCCGCCCCTCTATCTCTGCAAAAAAGGTAAAGTGGAGGAATATTGCTGGACAGACCAACAACGCCAGAAATTTATCGACACTTATGGTGGTGGTTCAGAAAATGCCGTACATACACAACGCTACAAAGGTTTGGGTGAAATGAACCCGGAACAGTTGTGGAGTACAACCATGAACCCTGAAAACCGTATGTTGAAACAGATAAGCATTGAAAATGCCGCCGAAGTGGATTATATCTTTTCCATGCTGATGGGTGAAGACGTTGGACCACGCCGCGATTTCATTGAGAAGAATGCAACGTATGCAAATATTGATGCGTAAGAAAAACAGTGATTAATGATTTACGATTAGTGATTAGTCACTGAATAACACGTTTTTATTAACCAACCTCACATCTTACAACGAAGAAACGCCGGATGGACAGGAAAATCCTGTTATCCGGCGTTTTTCTTTTCAGCTCACGAAATAGAAAAAGACACTCCGTGAGATGGTTCCGTACTATCTTTACAACAGATTCTGTTTCTTCATCTCTTCTGCCACCAATTCCAGCTCAGCATACCAATCCTCACCGAACTTACGTATCAACGGTTCTTTCAGAAACCTGTATACCGGCAGATTCTCTTTCCGCCCCAGCAATACGGCGGCTTTACACACATCCCAACGGTTATAATTCACTGCCTTATAAACTCCGTAATTTCCTACCCTGATCGGATACAAATGACAGGAAACAGGTTTGTAGAAATCTGTCTTTCCGTCCCGATATGCCTTTTCAATAGCGCAATAGCAACAACCTTTCTCATCATAACAAGTAAAAACACAATCCTTGTTGTTGACAATGGAGGTCACCAGATCACCCTCACAATCAGTATACACTACCCCTTGTTTCTCTATAACGGCACGTGCCTCGGGAGCAAGTTCTTCCCAAATCACAGGCAGTACTTCTTCCAGCTTTTCTATTTCATCCAGTTCCACCGGAGCTCCGGCATCTCCCTCAACACAACAAGCACCCTTACAGGCATCCAGATTGCATATAAACTTTTCACGCAGCACATCAAAACTGACCACTACGTCACCTATTTGTATCATTTCCTATAAAAAATTAATTGCGGATGCAAAGATAACACTTTGTTCCGCAATTAATAAGCACAGATTACCTATTTATCGAATGTCAGGATATAAGCCCCGCTCTTATCCACGAAACCGCTCACATAAGAACCGTCATTTCCTACGCGAGCATAGCAATATGCCAGCCCATTAAAAGAGAAGAAGCATACCGTCAAAAGAAGAAGTATTTCAACAAAAGTAGGAAAAACTACATTTACGAAAAGGACTTTATGGGATATGTTATTATAATCAACTGTTTACCATCTTCCTCACACAACTGATAGCTGCCTTGGAAGGCTTCCAGATACAGACGGTTTATGGCATGCTGAATTTCACGTTCTCTTTCGTTTTCTGCATCCATAAGTAGCGGACTGTTTGTAACCACTATCCTCAATTCATCTATACTTTTATAATCCAACATATACTGCACCGCATACGGCTCACGCCTCCCTTTTGGTGACATCAGAACGGAAGAAAGCAGCTTCATGAAGCGGACGGTATCCACCTGAACAAGCTGCGTATGCAAATCAGTAAGGAAATCAACCTGAACAGAAATTCCTTCCTGTAACTCTGCCTGCATCCTGGCATCTGTGCACAACTGCACCATGTCATACTCCTGCACATTAAATTTCATCATGCCCGACTCCAGGCGCGAAAGATCGAGGATGTTAAATATCAAATCGATCAGCTTCTCAGCATTTCGCCGGATAACCGCCGAATATTCCTGCTGCTCCTCCATGGTCAGATCATTTCTTTGGCAAAGAGAATCAGAAAGAGTCACAACAGAATGAAGAGGAACACTAATTTCATTCGTGATGTTGTGAAGAAAGACTTCTTTCATCTTATCAGCCGCCTGAACCACAGCATACGATTCACGCATTTCACGCTCCGACTTCGCCAGTTCTCGATAAATCCGGGACACTCGTAACACTCCCCCTACAAGTAAAATGACAAACAGAGATACACCGCCTACTGCTATCTGCCAGAAACGCTTTGCACCAATTTCCTTTTCAAGCAGGGCTTTCTGTATCCTATAATTGGCCTGAACGGTCTCCTCATTCATACGCAACGTAGCCTTATTGATAGAATCGCATTTCAGCACAGCGACTCTATATGTTTCAGCAGCTTCTTTATACCGTCCCGCATCAGCATAAGCATCTCCCATAATTCTGCGTATATCCATCTCATACATCGGCTGAGTGCCTTTAAAGGCAGACAATGTTAATTCAAATTGCGGAAAACATTTATCCCAATCCTTCGTTATATAATAATAGCCCGCCCACGAAAAATTATAAGCAATTACAGTAGAGGAAAAAGAATCATCAGTGTAGAACTTTGCAGCTTCGTCCAGATGCTTCTTCAGATTAGGAGCATCCTCAACAGCCAGATAGATTTTACAATACATTAATTCTATTTCCAGGATTTTACTCCTATAAGAATCAAGCATCGCAGGCTGCTCCTTTATGATACCATCAATGATTCTCCGTTGAGCCTCCAATTCCGCTATCATTTCAGGATGTTTATTAAACAAATAATAAGCACTTGTCAAATATTGGTGAACCATTAGTTCATCCTCCGTGGAAAGTGAAGTTAACTCCGCTGCTTTTTTATAATATTCAATCGCTTTTTCGTAGTTCCGGGCAAAAACATACGCTTTACCCTCTGTCACATAAGACAGAAATATGCCCCGACTGTCTTTCAGACGAATAGCTTCTTCACACATCTTTTGTGATTCCAGAATCGCTGATTCCGTATCACCTCTGCTCCCCTTAAGTTGAAGCATGTAATGTAATGCGGAAAAATAATTGTCATATATCTTACAGCGATAACAGACTTCCTTCAGTAAGGCTAATGCCTTATCCATATTCTCACCATCCAGCCTGAAAGTGTAATAGCGGAAATATTCGTAACGAAGCGCCAATTCACTTTCCACATCTTTCATGCTTATTGCAGAGGCTAATGCCGAATCAAGCAATTCAGCCGACCAGTCTTTATCAATATTACGTACAAAGAGATCCTTCAGAAACTGAGTCCGGGCAGTATCAGCAGGCATCGACCGATAAATCCGGAAGATACTGTCACGCAAATTACTGCCATCCGAGGCCTGGGTAGCAGCAAGCGAAAACGAGCTGACTGCACAAAGTAACAAAAGAATCAGCTTTTTCATCGCACCACCTCCTGCTTTAGAGGATGAATAAACACAAACCGCGCACCGGCAGTATAGCCGGAATCCACCCAGATTTCTCCACCCAGCCGCTTGATAATCAACTTGCAGATGGACAACCCCAAGCCTGCGCCCTGCACTCCCTCATTCAGCTTCTCAAACCGACCGAAGATCGTGCTTTGCCTTTCAAGAGGAATACCGCAACCGGTATCCGTCACCGAGAACTCCGCAAAGCCCTGTTCATCCAATCGCAATGCAAGCGTGATGCTTCCCTCTTTCGTAAACTTAGTGGCATTTACCAGCAGATTCACCAGCATTTGCTGCAAACGCCCTTGGTCCGTCTCTATCTCCAATGAAGTCAATTCCGTTTCAAAACGAATATCCGCTGATGTCTGCTTGATGTTATCCAGCATCTTCACCACATTGCGGCAGAGAGTCACCACTTCATGCGTAGTGATGCTGAACTTCATATTCGCTACATCCAGGCATGAAATATCCACGACATCATTAATCAGTTTAAGCAGCAATTCGGAGTTCAATTGAATCACATCGTTGCACTGTACACGGGTAGCCTCATCAATTCCCGACGTAGTCAATACTTCCGAGAAACCCGCCAATGCATTCAAGGGAGTCTTGATTTCATGACTCATATTGGAAAGGAACAAGCTCTTGTTACGAATGGATTCTTCGGCCATGGACTTAGCTTTCTGAAGTTCATTTTTAGAATGAAGCAACCGCTTCCCTACCTTTTTCAGATAGAAAAAACCACCCAATAAAAAAACGGCAAGGGATAGGATAATGATAAAAGAGAGTTGTAACAAACGCTTTTGCTGTGCACTATTTTGCAATTCCAGTTCATCGATGGTATAATCTTTGCGCATATCTTCCACCCGCTCTCCGGTGTATACACGAAACAGAGAATCACCAAGCACTATCATTTCACTATAAATTCGGGCCGCATCTTTGTACTCTTCTTCTTCCATTTTCTGTTCGGCATTTTGCCAATACAAGCTATCTACTATTACCTCTTCTGCACAAAGAGATGACGGCATCCCGGACAAGACAAATATCAATAGTAATATAAGTAGTTTCATTCCATCAATTGCGTGTATTGTCTGCAAAGATAACCTTTTAGAGAGAAGGACTGCCATTGAAGCACAAAAAAAGAGATGTTCCAAGAGCATAAAATCTCTTGAAACATCTCCTTTATTGAATATTGCAGGCAGTTGCTTACTTAATCAAGTCTTTTCCTGTCATATCGGCCGGCTGCGCCATACCCAGAATGTGAAGGATAGAAGGAGCTACATCTGCCAAAACACCATTCTCAACTTTAGCGTTCTTGTTCTCGGTTACATAAACAAAAGGAACCGGATTCAGAGAGTGAGCAGTGTTCGGAGTGCCGTCTTCGTTCAGTGCATGGTCTGCATTACCGTGGTCAGCGATGATGATAACTTCATAATCGTTGGCTTTGGCAGCTTCTACCGTATCTTTCACACATTCGTCGATAGCTTTTACAGCTTTCTCGATAGCGCTATAAATACCGGTATGTCCTACCATATCACCGTTAGCGTAGTTCACAACAATGAAATCGAACTTCTGAGTGTTGATAGCTTCCACCAATTTATCCTTTACTTCGTAAGCACTCATCTCCGGTTTCAAGTCGTAAGTAGCTACTTTCGGAGACGGAACCAAGATGCGCTCTTCAGCGTCATACGGAGTTTCACGACCACCGTTGAAGAAGAAAGTTACGTGAGCATACTTTTCCGTTTCAGCAATGTGCAATTGAGTCTTGCCTTGAGCTGCCAGATATTCTCCCAATGTATTCTGAACATTTTCCTTATCGAAAAGAACATGTACGCCTTTGAAAGATGCATCATACGGAGTCATACAGTAATATTGCAAGCCCGGAATGATGTGCATACCCTGTTCCGGCATATCTTGTTGAGTCAGTACTACGGTCAGCTCTTTCGCACGGTCGTTACGATAGTTGAAGAAGATAACTACATCACCTTCCTTAATGGTTCCGTCGAAGTTACCATTTACAATCGGCTTGATAAATTCGTCCGTCACACCTTCGTCATAAGATTCCTGCATAGCCTGAACCATATCGGTAGCTACTTTACCTTCGCCGTTTACCAGCAAGTCATAAGCCACTTTCACACGTTCCCAACGTTTGTCGCGATCCATTGCATAGAAACGACCTACGATAGAAGCAATCTTACCTGCTGACTTTTCGCAATGTGCAGTCAGTTGTTCAATAAAGCCTTTACCGCTCTTCGGGTCGGTATCGCGTCCATCCATGAAGCAGTGAACAAAAGTATTATCCACACCATATTCTTTGGCAATATCGCAAAGTTTAAATAAGTGGTCGAATGAGCTGTGTACGCCACCGTTGGAAGTCAATCCCATGAAGTGAACGTTCTTACCTTTTTCTTTGGCATAAGTGAAGGCGGAAACGATTCCCGGGTTCTTTAGAATGCTATTGTCGGCACATGCACGGTTAATCTTTACCAGATCCTGGTATACGATACGTCCGGCGCCAATATTAAGGTGTCCTACTTCCGAGTTACCCATCTGACCATCGGGCAAACCTACATTTTCACCGCTTGCCTGAAGCTGTGAGTGAGGATATGTTGCCAGCAGACTGTCCCAGTACGGAGTAGGTGTATTGAAAATCACGTCATCTTTCCCCTGATCGCCGATACCCCAGCCATCAAGAATCATTAAAAGGGCTTTCTTACTCATAATATTAATTGATTTTAAATGTACAATCTTTAACCTTAGCAAAAACGTTCTTTATAGAGAGAACGATTTTTCCGGCTGCAAAGGTACAAAAAAGCACGGTTAAAGCGTACTGTTTCAAATGATTTATGTACTTTTGTCGCGCTTTAAAAAACAAAAAACAAGAAATATGGACGATTCAAACCCACGAACGTGCAATAGTATTTATAATTAAAGCGAACAGAGACGTTGTCCGCAATGCCTCAGTTCGTTCCTAAAGAAAGGAGGCCATTACGATGAGAACGTACCTTTATTCTGAAGCCGGCTTTATAGAAAAGTCGCAATGGATGCCCAATAGCTGGGTAAACGTTGAATGCCCCGATGACAATGATTTTGATTTCCTCACCCAAGAGTTGAAAGTTCCGGAATCTTTTTTGGAAGATATCGCCGATGCGGATGAACGCCCGCGTACGGAAACGGAAGGTAACTGGTTGCTAACCATCCTGCGTATCCCGATGCAGAGCAGTCAGCATGGTATTCCCTTTATCACCGTGCCAATAGGCATCATTACCAATAATGAAATTATCGTATCGGTATGTTATCACAAGACTGAACTCATCTCGGATTTTATCCAACATACACGTCGCAAAGGTATCGTAGTGAACAATAAGCTGGACTTGATCCTGCGGATGATTTATTCTTCCGCCGTCTGGTTTTTGAAGTATCTGAAACAGATAAACAATGATGTAGCCAATGCAGAAAAAGAGTTGGAGAAAAGTATCCGCAATGAAGACTTGCTCCGTCTGATGAAGTTGCAAAAAACCCTTGTCTACTTCAACACTTCCATCCGCGGAAATGAAGTGATGATCGGGCGATTGAAGAATATCTTCCAGGATACCGACTATCTGGATATGGAGCTGTTGGAGGATGTAATCATTGAACTAAAACAGGCATACAATACCGTAAACATTTACAGCGACATCCTGACAGGAACGATGGATGCTTTTGCCTCCATTATTTCCAACAACGTCAATGCTATCATGAAACGCATGACGAGTCTTTCCATCACGCTCATGATACCGACACTGATAGCCAGTTTCTACGGTATGAATGTGGATATTCACCTGGAAGGTTTCCCGTATGCTTTCATATTCATTATCCTGATCTCCGTAATATTATCGGCAGGAACATTTATCTGGTTCAGGAAGATTAAGTGGTTCTAAACTACCATTACCGCATTTGTTTTTGTATCAAAGATGGTGTAGTTACGACCTCGTGACTATCATCATCTTCTTCTTTTATTTCCTCTTCCGCCTTTTCTACTTTATTCACCTTGTCGGCTCCGGCAGCAGTAGGTCGGGTTTTCCAGGTAAGGCGCGTTGTCATAACAGAAGGTTTAGTACTGGAAGGTTTCATGAAGCTGTCCATCCAGGAGTCGTCAGCATCGTCAACATTCTTCAAATTCGTAGCCGCCGAAGATTGAAGTACAGGAGATTGGGATGCGGAAGACATCTGTACCGGCTGATTCGAAGCGTTCAGCAGGAAAGCATACGTATTCTTCGTATCCTTCAAGGCACTCGAAGTTTTGAAGAAAGTAACTAGATTCATGATCACCAGAAAGACAGCCGCAAGGGGCGCAAGAGCTATGATAATCGCCAGTCGGATCAGCAACATTATAAACGGATAAAAAAGACTGTCAATGATATCATTACTGACTACCCGCATTCCTCCAGAGGATTTTGTAGATTTAAACGCCGAGGGAATGCCGCCAATACCTGCATATATCCACGCATTCATGGCATCACCGGTAGATTGCCAGATAGAGAAACCCAATATCATAAAGACCAATACGAAAATGCACTTTATCAGCGCCCATACCTTTCTCCTACTTAATGTAGACATTTCATCTTCCGCGGCTTTCAGATTACAATCGTGGCACAAAGGTTTGCTGTCATAAGAATAAACAGAACTATTCAGGCAGTTCTGACATAACCCCACTCCGCAAGATGCGCAGGTGGCGACAGCGTAGTCATTCAAATGTTTATTGCAATTCATAACAGTGTCTTTCTTTGTGTACAAAGATATACAAAGAAAGACACTTAGCCTAATGCAACGTCAGTTTTGTTTTTCCGCTTCGTATATTTCCTTTACTTCGCTTGCACTCAACACTCGTGTATCATAAACCCGAAGATTATCAATACTCATGGAAAGAGCATTCAGTGTTGTAGTCGAGTTTCGTTTCATCGTACCGCCAAGTTGGAATTTAACACCATACCCGTAATCAGCCTGACTGGAATTTCCCTGACTAAAAGGATTACAATATTCCGTAGCCACGCCTACATATTCACCATCAATATAGAGTTTACTTGTAATGGTAGCATCGGAAGTTTTAGGATAATCCGAAGTCAAAGTAATCATGTGCCAATCATTATCCAACGCAGAATGTTCAAAAGGAGTAGATTTATCATAAGACGGATATCCATTAAAGTACTTAGTCACAGTGAACTTCAATTTACCATCCACCATTGAAAGGCAGAAATTATTTTCATTAGTACTCTTGACCGAATGGAAAATATGCCCGTCCGAGAGCCCCTTGGCCCAAAAAGATATAGAGAACTTATATTTGTCAATCAACCCTTCGGGAATGCTGATATAACTTTCATTCGCACGACTGAAACTGATAGCCTGACTGCCGTTCTTACTATTTGAAATATAAGTGGGAGCATTCAGAGCCGAAGCCGTTAAAGTCGTTTCTGTCACACTCTTGGTATTTCCTTCAAAAGTATAATATACATACAGCCCATTACTTACTACCTTGGACGCATCTTTTTTCTCCACAATCATTGTCAATGGAATTTCTTTATTACCAAGGTCAGTCTGCACCACTATGTTGCAACTATAATTTCCTGCAGCCAACCCTTTGCGGTCTATTCTGACTTCCACGTTGTCTGTCGCAGAAGCAGCCACTGTACCCGAGTTCTTACTGAAAGAAATCCAAGCTACATTTTCTTTTGTGGATAACTGATAAAAAGTCGTCCCATAATAAGAGCTGACAGAGAATGAAGCCTTATCATTGACTCCAACCGTCAGCGATTGCGGATTCACATCAAAACTGCGCTGAGGTTTCTCTTCAGCACTGATAGTTATTTCCTCAGACAGGCCGGCAACATTTACTTTGATCGTAGTTCCCATTTGCCCTTTCACTTTGGAACGATCCAAAGTCACTGTCACGGTAGCAGACTTGCCCATACCCAAAGCTCCTTCTGCCGGAGATACTGTTATCCAATCTGCATTAATTCCGGAAATATTCCAATCCAGCGTCCCTGTATTACCTATATTCTTAATTGCAAATGTCGAAGAATTCAGATCCTGTCCGAAATCTATTGCCCTTGGACTGACATCCAGTTTCTTATCCGACTCTTTCACTTTCATCGTAACAGGTATTTCCAAATCCTGCAAGTCCGAACGTACAATCAAAGTACAATTATAATCCCCGGCCTGTAGTCCTTCTCTTGAGACAGACAATTCCACCGTTTCCTTCATTGCAGGGTTAGCGGCATCATATTGCGGAATCGTACCATTCGTTTTCGATAGTTTCAGCCAATCGGTATCGTTTTCCTTTATTATCAGCATGTAAGATGTACTGCCATAATAGGAACGTAAAGTCAGCGTAGACTTTTCCTGTTCTCCCAAAGCCAGTGTCGCTGGATCAGCTTCTATACGACGTTCCAACTTCTCATCCGCCGATATTTCAAGCGGTAACGACTCTCCATCCGCATTAATCAAAATAGAAGTCTTCACATGATCCTTTATCTTACTCCTGTTTAACGTAACCTTTACGGCACTGGACTTTCCTTGCTCCGTCTCCCCCTTCATGGGAGTAATGGAAGTAATCCAATCTACATCCAGTCCCGTAATATTCCAACTTACACCTCCACTGTTACCGATATTCTTCACATCGAATGTCAAGACTGACTCATCCGTACCAAAATCCAGTTTTGAAGGAATGATTTCGATTTTCGATGTTTTCCTTTCCACTCCTGCCGTAATCTTCAATGACACGGACTCCTTATCGGCATTTATAATAATTGTCAGTTCTTTATTCTCTGTCAGTTTCTCACGCAACAAAGAGACTTGTACGGCACAACTTTTACCGGCTTCCAACGCTCCGCTTGCAGGATTTACTTCCAGCCAATCCACTTTATCCAAACCGGATATATTCCAGTTGAATTTTGCAGTACCTTTATTGAATATATCAAAAGAAAGAGACGTATTGGTCTTGCCAAAATTCAGCGTGGATGCCCCTAACTCTATTTTTGCATCTTTCTTCACAGGGGTCAACGTAATATCCCCCATCGCATTTTTACCGGTAACGACACTGACACTTTTGGTATTAGTGACATAATCCGCCTTTCTTGCTTCAACCTGGTATTGTCCCGGTTCCAGATTCAGAAATTCATAAGTTCCATCATCACCGGTCGTCCGGGAAATTCCTCCGGGAGTCAACGTCACAGTTGCTCCATGCAGAACTTCACCGCTTTGCGTATCCGTCACTTTACCATATATAGAGCCTGTCAAGTCTTCCTCATCCTTTGCACAGGATATCACAAGAAGTAACACTAATAAATACAGGCATTTATTCTTAAAAGCTTTCATAATTTACTTAGATTTATTGGTTTAAAAATGAAAAGTCAATGCCAATCCGTTGCATTCGGCCCCCATCACCGGAGTCATCGACAGATACTTCCGTCCCGATTGTATGCGTCCACGCTTCGCACCGTTAGCAATGGCAGCATCCACCAAATTATAGATATAAAGAGCCGCCGCCGCACCAATACATACGTTGCGACCTGTCTCCCAATTATCCGCCTTGGAGTTGTAGGTCTTCGCATGCGCAGGTTGTTCCCTCATCTTTTTTACATAAGAAGCACGGGTATTCTCGCAAAGCACGATAGCTGCCGCCAAAGCCGCTTCACCTCCCAGAATGGAAAGTCCTTTTGCCGTACTGCCTTTATACAACTGTCCCACACCGGGAATTAAAGAATACGCCAGCCCACGAATCCCATACTTCTTTGTGAAAGTGACTTCTTGAAAACGTACCTTATCCGTATTATTGGCCACTTCAAACAATACCCAGCAATTGTATATGCCACTTTTGTCTTTTTCCCAATAAATATCAATCTGCGTAAAGGCTGTTTTAAAATTATCAAAATCAAGGTTATACGTATAGTTATGCTCGATATTTTCCGTATAAACATGATCCCGGCTTTCCGCCTTTATTTTCTCAATAGCTGTCCCCTTAACAGACACTCCGTGCATACTTGCCAAATCTCCAACCAGAGTCAACACTGCGCTTTCGCAAGCATCAGACAGAGTTCTGCCCTCTCCATGGGCAACCTTGAAGTAATAGCTGTTATCATGATTTTTAGGAAAAGCTCCATTCTTCCAACGCGGTGCAATTTTATCCGACTTATCGGGACGGGTCGCTTGCATACTTATGCCACACAAACAGAGCAACAGGAATACGAATATAGTTTTCATGTTATTACTCTGTTATTTGTGTTATCTTGTCATTGATGAAATCTGAAATTTGTGTTGCATACTCCTGTCTGAGTTTAGATTCCTCCAAAGCAGCATTCAAAGCTTTTTTTCTGATATCTAAAGCTTTATCTTCATTCACCAAGAAAATGATCTGGTATTCTTTAGCCCCATTCATATCCTTATATACACTATAACTTTCCGTTAAGGTTCCTTTGTTTATTAAAGTACCAAGCACCCTTTCATAAGCACCATAAAAACGATCCAGTTCACCGGTCTCCGAATCCGCCGTAGCAACATCGGAAGTAGTACGCCCTTTGACATAGGAACTTGCTAAATTCGCATACGTCACAATCGCATTGTTATAGGCCGCCTGACGACAAACATTGGTACGCATACACCCTGATGATGTACCCACCAATTGCGTATAATTGCCATTCTGCAATTTGTCATAATGTTGTAGCAAAATAACCTCAAAGGATCTCGAAGTCGCATCCAATTTCCAACCGTCTTTTTTGTACTCTTTCAACTTAGTTTTGTACTCTTTTTTTAGTTCTTTCTCTAATTGCTTATTTTGTGCTCTTCCACTCTGAGGCATTACACACAACAATACAATTGTCCAAACTACCACCCAAGGTTTCATTGTTAGTTTCATAATTTTTTTTAATTTTAAAGCAGCAACATTGTCACTGTTTCATGTTTGTTACTTAATTTATCAATCTCTCTTAAACAAAAAAAATCTATTCGCGTTATGTAATCAAATGGGCAGAGACGAACCAACTGCATTCTATTGGATTTAACTGGTACTGGTATGAGTGTTTTTGTTTCTTTGCAAAGATAAGCACGGATTAACATTGATTATATCCACTATATTTGCTACATTTGCCCGATAAAATAAGAGTATTCCCCTAATTTTTACGACCATGGAGACTGACTTGAAGAAAATAGTAGGACAACGGCTGCAATTGCTCCGTTTGGAAAAGGATCTGACACAAGAGCAAATGGGTGAAAAGCTCAATCTGTCGACAAGTGCATATTGTAAAATAGAGTATGGAGAAACAGATCTAACCTTGACACGGTTAAATAAAATTGCAGATGCCTTAGGAATGCCTTCTGAAGAACTGTTCAACAAACTCAACGGTGATACCAATTACAACCAATGCCAACATTTTATTGGAACTTCGCACCAAAGTAGAACCATCAACGTAGGCATACATGATAACAGCGAACTTCTTGAATTAATCAAAGCAAACAGTAAGATAATTGATATGTTGTGCAAGCGAATTGATATGTTAGAAAATAAGTTCCAGTAACATCTTGCATTTAATCTCATTTACTTTCATCTTTCATTACCTCCCTATTTATCGACTCTACAGCTGAAACTACTGGCTGAAAGACAGAAAATGCTTTCATTACAGAATACACGGAAAAGAAAAAAGGTCTGCGTTAACTGTGGCATCTGCGAATGAAAAATTAATCGCATGCCCGAACTGAAATCTTATGATTGAAACTTTTCTCTATATCACTTTGTTTTGCAACTAAATTCAGTTACATTTGCAAAAAGAGCAAACTAATATGAGTACTAAAGAAAAGTTGATAGACCGTTTTTGCAAGATGCCTAAAGATTTCACCTATGAAGAAACCTTAAAGGTACTTTCCGCTTTTGGATATAACGAACATAACAAAGGTGCAACATCCGGGTCTCGTGTAAGATTTAAAAATGAACAAACGGGACAGTATATTGATATTCATAAGCCACATCCAGGTAGTATAATGAAAGCATGGATGATGAAAGCCATCTATCAACACTTGAAAAGTAATGGATTAATTAAATAAGAAAGGATTGAATATGGACTATTTGGAATACAAAGGGTATAAAGGCTCAGTTGAATACAGTAAAGCTGATAACTGCCTTTTTGGAAAGGTACTTGGAATGAGTAAAGATTTGATTCTTTATGAAGGTAATACCATTGATGAACTCCGAGCCGATTTTGAAGCTGGAATAGAGAACTATCTTGAAGGCTGTTTAGCTGATGGAGTGGAACCACGCAAACCGTATAGTGGTACACTAAATATTCGTATTTCTCCGGATGTTCACGGAAGAATAGCTGCTCTTGCACAAGAAGCCGGGACTACGATTAATGGTTATATCAAACAAGCCTTAGAAAATCAACTGAAGATGGCCCATTAAAATGACCTCTATCCCCTTACATGAAGCGGTCAATAAGTAACATTACAAGTGACCCACTGGAGTTGTACGCTCAACCAACTGGAGTCATTCAATCGAACAACTTCAGTCATTCGTTCGACCGACTCCAGTCGGCCACCTATAAACAGGTATGTAAAGGTTGCAAAGAACAGAAGATTTACCTGCAGGAAGTACATCTCAGAGTGGTAAGAAAACAATACAGCACAGCGATGACTGAAAGCTGAAAAATAGTCCTTCAGGAGATATTTTCAGCCGAAAGACCGATGAACAAGGGAGATGGCGGAAACAGAAAGAACTGAAACCGTTCAAGAGCACTGAAAGAACCGACAACTCAAATGGAATAATCTTAATGGAAAGATTTTTAATACAACTGCCTATATTCTGTTCTTTCTGCCTAAAAGTTTCGCAAATAATACGTATGTTTGCGCCAAATAGGTCAATGAACATGAAAATACACAGAAATCTAATGCTTGTATGCCTGCTCCTCATGGCATCAATCTCTTATGCTCAATCCGAAACCATCGTTGTAGGAAAAAAAGCGGACGGAACGGACTTAAAAGCACAGTGCTACACTTTTCCGCAGCGGGTGGAAACTTTCTCCATGAGTGATAAAGGCGATTATCTCTGCGTCAGTTTCAGGGAAACCACTAAAAGCGGTAAGTATCTGAAGAATAAAGGAGAAATAGGTTTCTATGACACAAAGAGCAGTCAGCTCCTATGGAAACAGCCGATTGACTTCAGCAAATCACGGATAACTTGTCTTTCGGAAGGGGTCTTGATAACTGAAATCGGCAGCAAGATATCATTGCTCAGTAGAGAAACAGGAGCGAAGAGATGGGAAGCCAGTTTATTTCCGGTATATGTGGACGATTCATTGGGATTGGTCTTAGGTTATAACTCCCCTACCTCCAACAAACTCCGCGCTGTCAACTTGAAATTCGGTAACGATCTGTGGGAAAACAAAATACCTCATCAATACGGTTGGAACGAAGTTCTTGATCTGGAACAAAATAAACGCCTGATTGTAGCGGATGCATTGCATAAACTGGATTTCATGACCGGAGAGTTACTGACCTATCCGGGAAAACCGGGAGCTCATGATACAAAAGCGGCATTGTTGCAAGGATTAGCCGCTGTAGCAGTCGGAGTAGCCGGTGGCGTAGCAACCGGTGGTGCCTATTATTACAGCTATGTTCCCATTGCCAATAATACAATCACGGGGTTGACTTCCAATATACTGTCTCAGGATTCACTTTATTACTGGGCAGACCGTCAACACATCTCCTGTATGGACACGGCTTTCAACGTAGTGTGGCAAACAGAGTTTCCTGATGTGAAAGCTTCCCGCTCTAAACTTTTCGTGCAAGATGATAAGTTATTCATGCTGAATTACGGCTACGGATTACGCGAAGGAGCAAGCCGCAAGAAATATGGGCGCCCATTTATAGCCTGTTATAACTTGCTAAACGGAGAAGAAATCTTCTTCAACCAACTAAGCGTAAAGAAAGATATGATTGAAGATGCCCTGCGAACTGATGACGCACTCTACATGCTGTTTGATGACGGAATGGCTTATCAGGAGCTGACGGATTCCATCGTAAATATTGTACCTTGGGATACCAAGCAATACGGAAAGCTGGAAGCGATACTGCCCGGTACATTCTATGCAGCCAACAAAGATACAACCGCTTTCAAGTCGCTCGCTTTCGATGGAGAACATTGCCTGGTGTATAATGATCAAGGAGTTATCTATGAAGTAGACAAGGATTTGAACATCAGGAGTACCTATGAACGGGAGCGGATTTACAGCCCCAATATCCAACTAAAAGATTATTTATGTATCGGCAATCGTGGAGACTATTGGTTCATTCACGAAATGGGAATGCCTGTAGCCCATCTTGATACGGAGTTCAAGAAAGGGCGGGTGATTGGTAATAAGCTGCTGCTACTTAACAATGAAAACCAATTCCTGTTTATCGATCTGGATGAAGCGATAGAATAATCACTTGAAATCAAGTGCTAACTGCCCGTCACCCAATAGATTGAATGTCATGCGGTGATAAGGCGTAGTTCCACGTTCGGAGATGGCCGCACGATGTTTCTTCGTGGGGTATCCTTTGTTATGGTCCCAATCATAATATGGAAATTCTTCGTGAAGGCGGTTCATATAATCATCACGATAGGTTTTGGCAAGCACAGAAGCTGCTGCAATAGAAAGGTATTTACCGTCGCCTTTAATCACCGTGGTATGCGGAAGATCCTGATATTTCTTGAAACGGTTGCCATCTATAAGCAGATGCTGCGGACGCATCTTTAATTGATCTACGGCACGATGCATGGCAAGGAAAGAAGCGTTCAGTATGTTAATCTTATCAATCTCTTCGGGAGATACGATGCCAACCGCCCATGCCAGTGCTTCTTTCTCAATCACTTCACGCAAAGCATAGCGCTGATGTTCCGTCAACTGTTTGGAATCATTCAGTAGTTCGTTCTTGAAATCTTTGGGAAGAATCACGGCAGCAGCATATACAGCTCCTGCCAGGCAACCACGTCCGGCCTCATCGCAACCGGCTTCAATCATATCTTTATTCAAATAAGGCAATAGCATACAGCATTAATTTAGAGGCACAAAGATAAATCTTTTTGAAAGCAAACCTGACTTTTAAAGGAAAATAATTACATTTGCAGAAACAACAAATATACTATGAAGCAAGTACTGTATCTAATATTTGCAGTTTCCCTATTAACCACGATCCCCTTACAGGCTCAAGACAGCAAACAAGCCCAGACCTTATTAGAACAAGCTCAAAAAGCCCTGTTCAGCAATCCCAAGCAGGCATCATACTATGCAGCTCAGGCAGCTGCCTTATTTCCCGAAGACGAACCCAATGAAACCCGTGCACAAGCTATGATACTCTATTGCCAAGCAGAACAACTGCTGGGTAACTTCGATTTGAGTATCAAGAATTTATATGATACACAGAGATATATCAATCCCGCAAACAAACGGCAAACAGCTCAGCTTTATTCACTCATGGGACGTGTATATAGTAAGTTGGGCGATTATAACAAAGGGATAGAACTGAACGATAAGGCAACCTCTATTTTCAAGTCTTTAGGAGATTCAGCTTCAGTGGCCGGATGTTATAATGAGCGTGGAGTCATGCATTATCTGCTTGATGAATTTCTGGTAGCAGAAAGATTTCTTCAACGGGCCTTGACTATCAATCGTGCCCAAAGGAACTTAAAAGAGATTGCTACCAATCTGAACAATCTATGTCTATATCAAGGAGATACGGAAAAGAAATTGTCCTTCATTCAGGAAGCCATAGCCATCAACAAGAATCTGGATGCACAATGGTCATTGGGAGAGAACTACAACAATATGGGCAAGCAATATTACTTCGGCGAGCAATACTCCAAAGCTTTGGAAGCTTTGCAGAAAGCCTATGAATATGCCCATAATATCGGCGCCAAGGAATTGATTTGTGATTATTATGAATATTCGTCCTGGGTATATGCCGCCATAGGTGATTATGACCAGGCCTATAAACGGCTCAGTCAAATGTATGCCTTGAGCAAAGAGCTGCAAAGTAGCAACAAGTTGCGCAACATTGAACAGGAAATCTCTTATAAAAGATATCAGGATCAGAAATATGCTACCGAAATGCAGGAGCAAACTTATAAGATAGAACTACTAAAGCGCAATCTATGGCTTTTGGGCAGTATACTTGTTCTTGGTTTAGCCTTCAGTATATTCTTATATAAATGGTATAAACGCAGAAAAGGTCTTCAACTAATAGAAGCCCGATATCAACTGGAACTGTCACAACGGGAAATATCCGAATTGAAACTGCACCAACAGGAATTGGAACTGCAAAATGTACAGAGTGCCTTAGACAACAGTCAACAAGAAGTAACCAGCTTTGCCGTATTTCTTAGAAGTCGTAACGAGTTGCTGGGCAAAATACGTGAGATGATTAAGGAAGGGTATAGAATGGACAATCAAGCACTGGTTCCCCACTTAAAGAAGGTAAATGCTTTTATCAGCCAATACCAAAGCGGAGATAAGACCAATAATACATTGCTGCTGAGTGTTGAGGAGAAAAATAAAGAGTTTATCGAAAAACTCGTAAAGCAACACCCCAACCTCACACAAGGCGAAAAATATCTCGCAACTTTATTACGGGTGAATCTCTCTACAAAAGAAATCTCAATGATTACTGGAAGCACTCCCAAAACCATCAACATGAACCGTTACCGGTTGCGCAAATCACTCAACTTATCCACAGAAGAAGACTTAACTACATATTTGCAAAGTGTTTAACCCCATCCTTACACACAATAGCATTTTGTAGATATAATCCCAGAATTATATCACTATATATCAAACAATTAAGATTTCCATTGTAGTACAAATATTTCCTCTAAAAAGCCCTTTTGTAGATTAATTATAGAACTCCCAGATTGTGAACTTTGATAAATAACATTCTTATTTGTGGTGTGAAACACATTTTATTAACCTTAAAAAACCACACACATGGGTAGAATTATTAAGAATTGTTCCATGAAGAGAGTAGTCAAGTTAGCCTTACTCTTTGCTTTCCTGATTCCACTAAGTTCTTTAGCACAGAACATTCAACTGACAGGTACAGTAACCGATACAACAGGTGAAACTGTTATCGGTGCAAGTGTACTTGAAAAAGGTACTACTAACGGAGTGATTACCAATATAGACGGTAACTTCTCACTAAACGTTTCCCCTAAGGCAATTATCGTTATTTCTTACGTAGGATACACTACTCAGGAAATTCCTCTTAACGGTGCAAAAAACATTAAGGTAGTATTGAGAGAAGATACTGAAATGTTGGAAGAAGTAGTAGTCATCGGTTATGGTACCATGAAGAAAAGTGATATGACAGGTGCCATTTCATCTGTTGACGTCGAAGAACTATCCAAACGTACCACCACTAACCCCGCCGAAGCGCTGCAAGGTAAAATCGCCGGTGTAAACATTATGAAAGCAGGTGGTAACGCCGGTGCCGGCGTACAAGTAAAAATTCGTGGCGTAAAGACTTTCGGAGATAACGAACCTCTTTATATCATCGATGGTTTCCCGGGTGATATAAATGCTGTTAACCCGCAGGATATTCAAGCTATGGAAGTACTGAAGGATGGTGCTGCCGCTGCCATATACGGTTCGGTTGCTGCCAATGGTGTAATTATCGTAACTACTAAAAATGGTAAGAAAGGCGAAACAAAAATAGATTTCAGTGCATACGTAAGTATGACAAATGTAGCGAAAAAACTCGACTTGCTGAATGCAGAGCAATATAAGAAAGTACATACACAAATGTATGAGAACTGGAACGCTCATGTAATAAATCATAAGTCGCAATACGACCCGAAAGGTAACGGTGCATGGGAAAAACAGATATTGGAACTGGAACCTTACATGACCAAGAATACCGGCATCGACACTGACTGGCAGGATGCAATGATGCGTACCGGTCTTTCACAGAACTATATGTTCAGTGTAAGAGGTGGTAGCGAAAATGCCCAATATTCCGTTTCATACAATCACGCTGATGACAAAGGTATTTTCCTTGGCAATGATTACCGTCAGGATAATGCACGCCTAAAACTGCACATGAGCAAATATATCTTTGATATTGACGCCAACATGGCTTTCAAATTTACAGATAGCAAACAGCCCGAATATCAGCTGAAAGAAATGTATATGATTTCTCCGCTGGTACCTATCTACAATGAAAATGAAGAATATGGCTTCGGTCTGACAAACTTCGATAACCTGCCCAACAATCGTAATGTTATGGCCGACCAGCACTACGAGAAATCTACAGATAAGAAGTATCATACCACCGCCAACGTAGCTTTAACTGCCAACTTCACTAAATGGTTGAGTTTCAAAACAAGTTATGCTTACCGTGGAGAGCATCAACGCCAAACTTACCATACACCGGCTTACATTTCCGACGTAAAAGCCAAGCGAGACTATCCGTATCATAGCGAAACCACCGCTTACTGGGAAGAGCATGTATGGGAGAATGTACTGAGTTTCAACAAAGCATTCGGCAAACATTCTGTCAATGCCGTAGCCGGTACTTCAACCATGGCTCGCAAATATACATGGAATTCTGTAGGCGTAGAAGGTAAATCAACAACTTATAAGGTAGAGGACGGGCAATTGGTAATCGGTGAACAACCAGGAGGTTTCCTCGATCCGGGCTTCTCTACAATCGGCGCAGGTGCAGGTGGTACTTACGACGGTGACGGAACTAAATGGGATTACAGACGCGTATCCTTCTTCGGTCGCGTAAATTATAACTATAACGATCGTTATCTGATTCAGGCAACTGTACGTTCCGACGGTTCTTCCAAATTTGGTGCTGACAACCGTTGGGGTTTCTTCCCATCAATAGCTGTGGGCTGGAGAATCAGTGAAGAAGAATTTTTCCCAAAAGGTATTGCGCTGAACAATTTGAAATTGCGTGCCAGCTGGGGACGTCTGGGTAACGAAAATGCCTTGGGATATTACGACTTCCTCGCTCTAATTTCTACTTATAACACCAAATACCAGGGATATGTAAAAGGTAACGGTGATAATGCATGGGCAGGAAGTATTGCCCGTGGGCTGGAGAATCGTTCGTTGAAATGGGAAACTACAGATACTAAGAATATTGGTCTTGACTTCGGTTTCTTCAACAACAAACTGACCGGTGCCATGAACTACTATTACAATCAAACCGAAGAACTCTTGATTACGAAAGCACTTCCACCTTCTGCCGGCTTGAACAACCCAATCCTGAATGTGGGTAAAATCCGCAACTCCGGTGTTGAAGTTGAGATAAACTGGGCTGACTCAAAAGGTGGTTTCGATTATAACATCGGTATGAATTTCAGTACAACCAAGAATAAAGTTGTAGAACTGGCAGACAAAGGACAAGTCCTTTATGGTGAAGGTTTGAAATATGGAACTGAACACTTCCCAACCCAGACGCGCGTTGGCAAACCTATCGGTGCATTCTATCTTTATAAGACCAACGGTTTGTTCCAAAGCAATGAAGAAGCCCGCCAATATGTAAATGCAGATGGAGACGAGTATCAGCCTTTCGCCGATGCCGGTGATATCCGCTATGTAGATGTAAATGGCGACGGCTATATTGATGATGATGACAAAGTATATTGTGGATCGGGTATACCTACACTGGAAGTTAACCTGAATTTCTCTGCCGGCTATAAAGGCTTCGACCTTTCTGTTGTATTGGGTAGTGCATGGGGACACAAGATTTATAATGGTAACAAGTACTTCTATGAAGGAATGAACTCCGGTTCCAACTTCCTCACATCATCCTTGAATGCCTGGACACCTCAAAATACCAATACAAACATACCTCGCGCCATCTTCAACGACCCGAACGGTAACTTGAAAGAGTCTGACCGCTTCATTGAGAAAGGTGACTTTGTCCGCCTCCGTCAATTACAATTAGGTTATACCCTACCGAAAAAAATAATGCAAAAAGTATTCATCGAGAGATTGCGTTTTTATGTAAGTGGTGAAAACCTCTTCACAATCACCGGATACGACGGCATCGACCCCGAATTCTCACGTGTAAGTGTATTGAACACCGGTATTGATAAACTGATTTATCCGTTTACCCGTTCATTCACTTTGGGTGCCCAACTTACTTTCTAACTCATTTAACATTGTATAAACATGAAAAAAGTAATATATATAGCCAGCCTTTGTTTTGCATCGCTCTTTGTGAGCTCTTGCGATGATTATCTAACCTTGGAATCTCCCGACCAGTTGACTTCGGGAAGTTTCTGGCGTAACGAAAGTGATGCACAAGCCGGAATATCGGCTGCATATTCGCAATTAGAATACTACATTGACACCTGGGAATTTGCCGAAGTTAAATGGCCGGTGGAAGCTTACCGTGAAGACATTATCAATATGGGTAACGATGCACGTAACTATCCCAACTGGCTGGAACTCTACAATTTCACTTATACAAACGGTAACTCACAGTTCAGCAATTATTGGTGGAACAACTACAAAGGAGCCAGCTTTGCCAATCAGGTAATAGAGAAAGTGACAGAGATGGAAGAAGGAACTATCGACCCTACTGTCCGCACGCAAATTATAAACGAAGGTTATTTTCTTCGCGCTTACTATCACCTTAAATTGCTTTTGAATTGGAAAGAAATTATCATCCGTGACAAGTATATCACCAGTCAGGCAGAATTAAGCAAAGGACTTTCACCGCGTCCCGATGCCTGGGATTTTATTATAGAAGATTTAAAGCGAGCCACTGCTCTCCCTTCTTCTTATGACAACGACAACATCGGTCGAGCCACCAGTGGGGCAGCCAATGCCTATTTAGGTTTTGCCTATCTGACACGCGCTTACGAAGAATCTGACAAGAAGACAGAATATCTGAATGAGGCACTTACAGCACTAAACAATGTCAAAGGCTACGAACTGGTAAAGAAGTTTTCAAGTATGTTTGACGCCAGCAACAAAAACAGCAAAGAATCTATCTTTGAGTTGCAGACTTCCATGAGTAGTGCCAATGGTGCTAACTATCGCACTCAACTCCACCGTTGGATAGGTACATCCGAACTTTGGGGATGGGATGAGATTCTTCCGAGTAATGTATTGATGGAAGCGTACATGAAAGAAGGTGAGATTGCCACAACCGGACGCTATGACTCACGCTTGTATGAGAGTGTATTCTTCCAATGTGATTATTTCAATGATGGAAGCGGGCGTGTTTACGGGGGCGATTATGACAACTGGTTCTGTAGTTTCGATGATAAGAATAACCCTATTCCCGGTACAAGTTACAATCGGCCTTCCTTCCGCAAGTTTATGCCCACCGACTATGATGGCTTATACAATAATTATTGTGCCATCAACATTCCTTTGATGCGTTATGCCAATGTATTGTTAATGAAGGCGGAAGTATTGAACGAGCAAGGCCATCCCGAGCAAGCCATTCCGCTGATTAATGAAATCAGAAATGTACATGGAGACATGCCTGCCATGAAAGGGACTTCACAACAAGAGGTACGTGAGCAAATAGAACATGAACGTATGATTGAATTCCCGCTGGAAAACTGGCGCTGGTATGATTTACGCCGTTGGGGCAAATTAGCGTCAGCCTTGGCAGATGCAGGACGCGCCGGTTTTAATGTAGAGAAGAATTCGTTCTACCCTATTCCGTTGACTGAAATCAATTCGAACGACCAAATTAACAAATAAATTCTCTCTTCACTCAATATGACATCCTAACGAGACGGTATTTACCTACAGTATACCGCCTCGTTATATTCAAATGAATTATCTTTGCCCGCAAAAACGACATAGATATGTTTACAATTATCGGACTGATGCTCACAGGAATGCTGCTGGGCTACCTCTTACGGAAACGGAATTTAAGTAAAATACACAAGGTGATCACAGTGCTGATCTGGGTGCTGCTCTTCATTCTCGGCATTGAAGTGGGAGGAAACGAGCAAATTATCAAAGGACTGCACACCATTGGCCTTGAAGCCGTCATACTCACCATAGGTGGAACTCTGGGAAGTGTGATTGCCGCTTGGGCACTGTGGAGAGCCTTATACAAACGGAAAGGAGGACAAGCATGAAAGGAAGTCTTATCATAGTCGGCTTTTTTGTGCTGGGGACACTTTGCGGAGTCTTTCACCTGATACCTATCGACATCGTAGTAGATAGTAAAGTCAGCTTTTATGCACTTTGCGCACTGATGTTCAGTGTAGGGATAAGTGTAGGCAATGACCCGCAAACGTTGAAAAATTTTCGTTCACTCAATCCACGGTTGATATTCCTGCCTATCATGACCATTCTGGGCACGTTGGCAGGTTCTGCCGCAGTCAGCCTGATACTGACACACCGTTCCCTGACAGATTGCCTGGCTGTAGGTTCGGGCTTCGGTTACTATTCACTCTCCAGTATCTTCATTACCGAATATAAAGGAGCTGAATTAGGAACAATTGCCCTGCTCGCCAACATCAGCCGTGAGATTCTGACCCTGCTGGCTGCACCATTACTGGTGCGTTGGTTCGGCAACCTCGCCCCTATCTCTGCCGGAGGGGCAACTACGATGGACACCACACTGCCCATCATTACACGAACGGCCGGACAACAATTTGTAGTTGTCTCCATCTTCCACGGATTTGTAGTGGATTTCAGCGTTCCGTTCCTTGTGACACTGTTTTGTTCTATTTAATACTGTTTTGAAATGACAGCTTAGAAGCGAATTGGTACGCGGACGACACAGACGAAGCGGACAAACGCGGATTTTAATTTTCATTTCAGAACTTAAAGCAAATTATCATGAAAGCTAAAGTATATACCTTACTCTTTTCCTCATTGCTTTGTGTTTCTGCCCTGGCTGATAACGAACCTTGGCAGAACCCACAAATCAACGAGATAAACAGAGAGCCGATGCATGCGCACTTCATTCCGTTTACGAATGAAGCCAACGCTTTGAAACAACGCTCTCTCCCCGCCGATGTGCGTTTCGATGTGAATCCCGCGACAGAAAGACGAGTTTCTCTGGATGGAACCTGGAAATTCCTGTTCGCAAAGAATAACGATCTTTGTCCCAAGGATTTCCATAAACCCGGATACAATACCCGGAAGTGGAGCAAAATACAAGTTCCCGGAAGTTGGGAACTGCAAGGATTCGATGCTCCTATCTATACAGATACCCGCTATCCATTTCCTGCCAATCCTCCGTATGTGCCCACCGATTACAATCCGGTAGGAGCTTACATCCGTGAGTTTACCGTCCCGAATGGTTGGGAAGGTATGGATATCTTCCTTGACTTCGAAGGAGTGGAATCCGCTTATTATGTATGGGTGAACGATGAGCTTGCCGGATATGCGGAAGACAGTCGTCTGCCGTCTCACTTCAACGTCACCAAGCTGTTGAAAAAAGGCAGTAATAAACTTGCCGTGAAAGTATTCCGTTACAGCGACGGCTCCTATATTGAAGGGCAAGACTACTGGAAATACAGTGGCATTGAGCGGGATGTATATCTCTATGCCCGTCCGCAAAGCCGTGTCCGTGACTTCCGGATGACTGCCGAGTTAGTCAATGATTACAAAGATGGGGAATTAAACCTCGATGTATTACTTCATCAGCCGAAAGTCGGAGAAAGCATCGAAGTTAAGGTATTGGATGAAGGCAGGGAGATTTACAACCGGAAGAAGTCCATCACTTTCACCACTGATACTCTGTTCAGCCAACAGGAAATTTTCCCGAATATACGTGCATGGAATGCGGAAACGCCGAATACTTACACATTAGTAGTCAGCACCTTCGACGCCCAGGGAAAACCGCTGGAATCTTTCACTCACCTTTTTGGTTTCCGCACGGTAGAGATGCGCAACGGAATGCAGATGATCAACGGGAAAGCAGTACTGTTTAAAGGAGTAAACCGTCACGAGCACGATCCACACAAAGGGCGCACTATCAGTGTCGCTTCCATGATACATGATATTCAGTTGATGAAACAGTTTAATCTGAACGGTGTACGCAACTGCCACTATCCGAACTACTCTGCCTGGTACGAGCTTTGCACCGAATTCGGTCTGTACATGGTGGATGAAGCCAATATCGAAAGTCATGGCATGATGGATCATAAGGATGGTACGTTGGCTAATTATCCGGACTGGGAACGCCCCTTCATGGAGCGCATGAGCCGCATGATAGCACGCGACCGTAACTACTCAGCCATCGTCACCTGGTCCATGGGTAATGAATCCGGGTATGGCAAACATTTTGAAACGCTGTACGATTATACTAAGAAAATAGATCCTACCCGTCCGGTACAATACGAAGGAGGCGGCTACGATGCAAAAAGCGACATTTACTGTCCGATGTATGCACGTATCTGGTCACTGCGCCGCCACATCAATCAGCGTGACAAACGCCCCTTGATTATGTGTGAGTACGCCCATGCAATGGGTAACAGCGTAGGAAACTTTCAGGATTACTGGGATTTGATTTATAAATATGACCAGCTACAAGGCGGATTTATCTGGGACTGGGTAGACCAGACATTCGCCATCAAAGATAAAAACAACCGTGATATCTGGGCATTCGGAGGCGACATGGGCTTTGTAGGCATCGTCAACGACTCTAACTTCTGTGCCAACGGACTGGTAGCTGCCGACCGTTCTCTCCATCCGCACATCTATGAGGTGAAGAAAGTATTGCAATACATTCACTTCGAACCGGTAGCTTTTACTCCGAACAAGATAAAAGTCAGCAATCGGCATGATTTCATCGGTTTGGAAGGATATACCCTGCGTTGGGCAGTAGAGTGCGACGGGAAAGCGGTACAAGGAGGTGAAATGGACTTCCCCGTAATCACTCCGGGAAGCTCTGCCAATATAGAATTACCCTTGAAAGCATTGCCTGCCGACGGTAAGGAATACTTCCTGACTCTGCGCGCATTCACCAAGCATGAAGCTCCGCTGATACCGAAAGGACATGAAGTAGCCATCGAGCAATGGATACTCCCCACGACTCAAATCGCCGGAAAGGTTCAGCCCGCCAACAGTACGTTGGCAACAGACCGGAATAATGAAGCGATCACACTGAAAGGAAATAACTTCCAGATAGCCTTCTCTACCCAAAACGGTGAGATGACAGAACTGATCTACCATGGAAAGAATCTGATTAAAGAGGGATTACAACCCAACTTCTGGCGTCCGTTGACGGACAACGATATTCCTAATGGACATCTCAATCGCTGCGCCACCTGGAAGACTGCCGGAAAGAATGCTAAACTGGAGAATCTGGAAGTTACGGAGAAACAGCAGATTGTCATTGTAACGGTTACTTATAAGATGGAGGCGCAAGGCTCTACATTGCAAACAATCTATGATATTCATCCTGACGGTGCCGTCCGGGTGAGCATGCACTTCACCCCGGGCAAACAGGCGCTGAATGAAATGCCTCGTCTGGGTATGCGTATGATACTTCCGGCAGAATATGAAATGATGTCCTGGCTGGGACGCGGTCCGCAGGAAAACTATGCAGACCGAAAGACAGGAGCATTAGTAGGCCTGTATAATGCTACGGTTTGGGAACAATTCCATCCGTATGTACGTGCTCAGGAAACGGCCAATCACTGTGATGTGCGTTGGGTTGCCCTGCGCAATGTTGCCGGAGAAGGTTTGCTGGTAACCGGAGAAAAGCCTCTGAGCGTAAGTGCCTGGAACTTTCCGATGGAGGACATTGAATATCGTCCCTCGCAGGTAGAACGCCGTCATGGAGGAAGTATCCTGAAAAAGGATATAATTTGGCTAAACATCGATCATCAGCAGATGGGTGTGGGTGGTGACAATACCTGGGGAGCACAGGTACATCCCGAATACACTATCACGCCACGCGAGTGGAAGTACAGTTTCACACTGCAACCGCTCGGAGCAAAGGATGATGCGGCGGAACAGGCTCATAAATGTTGGTTCTGAGAGATAAATGATAATTTATCATCTAAAAAGAAATCATTAATTATAAATTAGATCATGCGACATAAGTTTATACACATTATTTGTATTACTCTGCTGGTTACAGGCATCACCGCCTGCACTCCCGGCAACAAAAACACTGCGGAGAAGCGGTATACCTTCAATAATATACTGGATATCGCCTACACTCCCGATACCTTGCACCGCTGCTACGGCTGGTTCACAGATGCCGGCTCGTGGATGGGCTTCACTCTTCCCGAGAAAGAGAATTGGGTAAACGGTTTCTGCGGCCCATTCAGTCTGGATATGTTCCGCCGCCAGTGGATGGCTCAATCTGCTGTTACGGTAGGTTTTAGTCAGAAAGTCTCGGATACCTTTGTGCCTGACTCCACCTGTTACTATCCCGGAGAACTGTATATGTCCGCCCATTCCGGCAACGGAACTATCACCCAGCGGCTTAACTTCGTAAATGCCTCCACCGCATTGCTTCGTATAGAAGCCGACAAAGCGGAAGAACTGATGCTGACTGGCAGCCAATGGGGGAAGAATATAACCGTAAGCGTAGAGCAGAACTCTGTAATAGCCCGCCATCCCAGTGGAGAAAGCGTAACTGTAACGTTCCCTCCCGATGTGAAACTTACCGGAACGGATAACAATTACACCGCCCTTATCCACACCTCTAAGTATCCCGTAAATGTAGCCATTTCCTTCTTCACCTCCGAAAAGGAAATGACAGTCGGATTACAGAACCTCCCCAACCTGCTCAATAATCCCGAGAAAGCATTGCAAGCCAATGCCGAACGTTGGGAAGAATACCTGACGAAGATACTGCGTACCGACATGAAATCCGAATACGACCGCATCGCCGTGAAAGCCGTAACCACTCTTATCTCCAACTGGCGCACCCACCGTGGCGGTCTGTTGCACGAGGGTATTGTCCCAAGCCATGCAGTTGGCTACTTTGTAGGTTTCTGGGCATGGGATACCTGGCGTTTCAGTGCGGGGACTGCTAAGTTCGATCCTGAACTGGCAAAGAATAACATCCGCGCCATGTTCGATTATCAGCAACCGGACGGCATGGTAATCGACTGTATCTACACTGATCCATCCGAAAACAATGCCCGTGACAGCAAACCGCCTTTGGTATGTTGGGCTGTAGACGAGATTTTCACGCATACAGGCGACACGGCTTTCGTTTCCGAGATGTATCCGCAACTGCTTGCTTATTATAAGTGGTGGTATCAGAAACGTGACCATAATCATAATGGTATGTGCGAATACGGTGCCACTGACGGTACTCTGGAAGCAGCCGCTTGGGAAAGCGGAATGGACAATGCCATTCGTTTTGACGACGCCATGATGCTGAAGAACGACGGAGGCGAGGATGCCTGGAGTATGGACCAGGAAAGTGTAGACCTGAATGCCTACCTGGCACTGGAATGTAAGTTACTAAAGAAATTTTCCGGATTACTGAATGTCTCATTCGATGCTCCCGACTATAGTAATAAAGTAGCCGATTATTTCTTTGATCCCAAACTCAACTTCTTCTTTGACCGCCGTCTGAAAGACGGTTCATTCATTGAAGAACCGGGATGCGAAGCCTATACTCCGTTGTGGACACAGATTGCCACGCAAGAGCAGGTAGATAAGATGTTACCCATGCTTCAGGATACAGCAAAGTTCTCAACGTATATTCCTTTCCCCACCATTGCCGCAGATAATCCCAAGTATAACCCACGCGGCTACTGGCGTGGTCCTATCTGGCTAGATCAAACTTACTTTGCCATTCGCGGGCTCCGCAACTATGGTTATCATAAGCTTGCCGATGAATACACATTGCAGGTATTCGACCGCCTCAACGGACTGAAAGAAGGAGCGCCCATCCATGAGAACTACGGCACTCACACCGGAGAGCGATTGAAAGCGCCACACTTTAGCTGGAGTTCATCCCATCTATTGATGATGTACGATGATTACGGGAAGTAATTCCCATTCCCTCTAATAAAAAAAGGTGTGTCATAATGCAGTACTATCTCAATTCCCGGGAGGAAGGGAGCTTAAGTTACTTTCCAGTTTTGACACACCTTCTTCTATTAGAGGGAATAACAAACAGGCTTCTTAGAAGAGGCTCCACGCAACCGTCAGTCCGGCCATCACGATAGCTACCATACTCATCAGCTTGATAAGTATATTCAAACTCGGACCGGAAGTATCTTTGAACGGGTCACCTACCGTATCGCCTACCACAGTAGCTTTATGTACTTCGCTACCCTTACCGCCAAAGTTACCTTCTTCCACATATTTCTTTGCATTATCCCATGCACCGCCGGCATTCGCCATAAAGATGGCAAGAACGAAGCCGCTGCTCAATCCACCGATCAGCAGCCCCAGCACACCGGGAACGCCAAAGATAAGTCCCGTTGCAATCGGAGCAATAATGGCTATCAGCGAAGGAACTACCATTTCACGCTGTGCCCCTTTTGTAGAAATCTCTACACAACGCTCGTAATCCGGTTCTGTCTCACCGGTAAGTATACCTTTGATTTCACGGAACTGGCGGCGTACTTCATCCACCATGTGAGCAGCAGCACGGCCAACAGCATTCATTGTCAATCCGCAGAAAAGGAATGCCATCATACTGCCCAGGAACATACCCGAAAGAACCTTCGGATTCATCAATGTCACATCATAATGATGCATAAAATCGAAGAAAGTGGCATCCTGAAGGGCCACGGAGTTACCATGAGGAAGCGTTAAATCCGTGGTTCCCAAACGAGTCAGTCCGATACGGATTTCTTCAATATAAGAAGCAAGCAGGGCAAGTCCCGTAAGTGCAGCCGAACCAATGGCAAAACCTTTTCCGGTAGCGGCAGTAGTATTACCCAAAGAGTCGAGAGCATCCGTACGTTTACGTACTTCCGCACCCAGACCGGACATTTCAGCATTTCCGCCCGCATTATCAGCAATAGGACCATAAGCATCCGTAGCAAGCGTGATGCCCAGGGTGGAAAGCATACCTACGGCAGCAATACCGATACCGTAAAGTCCCATACCTACATTATTGAAATCGAACCCTGATGCAAACAGGTAGGAAGCAATAATACCGACTACCACAGCAATCACAGGAATCGCAGTAGACAGCATACCCAAACCGATACCGGAGATAATCACCGTTGCCGGGCCAGTCTTTCCGCTTTCGCTCAACTTCTGAGTAGGACGATAGGATTGTGAGGTATAATATTCCGTAGAACGTCCGATGATGATGCCGACTACCAGACCGACTATAACGGCACAAGATATCCACATCCAGTTATCAAGTTTCAATAACCAAAGAATAAAGAAAGTAGCCACAACAATCAGCACTGAACTCAGGTTCGTACCGAAAGCTAACGAAGCAAGCAGGTCTTTCATCTTCGCATTCTCCTTGGTACGTACTGCGAAGATACCGATAATAGAAAGAAGAATACCTACGGCCGCAATCAGCATCGGAGCTATAACAGCTTTGAACTGCATGGCCGTATCTCCCGTATGAATAAAGGCAGCAGCACCCAGAGCGGCAGTTGCCAGGATAGAGCCACAATAGCTTTCATAGAGGTCTGCACCCATACCGGCTACATCGCCTACGTTGTCACCTACATTATCTGCAATTGTTGCAGGGTTACGCGGGTCATCTTCGGGAATACCGGCCTCAACCTTACCAACCAGGTCGGCGCCTACATCGGCAGCTTTCGTATAAATACCTCCACCTACACGGGCAAAGAGCGCTTGTGTGGAAGCACCCATTCCGAAAGTAAGCATGGTGGTAGTGATAATGCAGAGTTTATGAGTCGGAGTCAAAACATCTTCCGGTATAACCGCATTCAATAACAGATACCAGAAAGAAATATCGAGCAAGCCCAAACCCACTACGACCAGTCCCATTACCGCACCGCTACGGAAAGCAACACGCAATCCCGCATTCAGTGAGCTACGGGCAGCATTTGCTGTGCGTGCCGAAGCATACGTTGCCGTCTTCATACCGAGGAATCCGGAGAGGCCGGAGAAGAAACCGCCCGTCAGGAAAGCAATCGGTACCCAACGATTCTGTACATCGAAACCATAAGCCATAATAGCGAAAAGGATCACAAGTCCCAGAAATACCCAGCCAACTATCTTATACTGTTGTTTCAGATAAGACATCGCGCCTTTACGCACAGCGGCGGCAATCTTTATCATTTGCGGAGTACCCTCACTCTCTTTCATCATTTGCTTATGGAAATAATAAGCAAAGCAGAGAGCTAAAACGGAAGCGGCCGGAATCAGCCAGAAAAGCAAACTGTCCATGGTGTTAATCGTATTAAAAGGTTGATTGAAAGTCTAAAAGTATTGATTTGAAACGAAATAAGCAAAGGAATAAAAGAAAAATCAACTCATTCTATTAAATTTGCAGGCGAAAACCGTACCCGATTGAGCACCCATGTTGTAGTATAAGTAAAATCAATAAAAACAAAGGAATAATGAAAGGCACAGATTTTACTTTTAGAAAGGCATGGATGATATACACAGTATATTTTCTTCTACTCTTTACCCCCACCTTAAATGCACAGCAAACATCCAGACTGGTCAGCCTGGAACTAAAAAACGAAAAGCTATCTGCCGCACTGAAACAGATAGAAAAGATGGGCGGCAAGAATATCCTTTTTGCCTATGAAGAGACGGAGAATTATCACGTAACAGCAAGTATCCGTAAACAGACGCAAGACGAAGCCATCCGCACAGTACTGAAAGGAAAACCTTTCAACTGTATCGAACGTACTGATTACTTCGTGATTCAGCGGAAGGGAAAAGATGGCAAGACTACCCAAGTGCGCGGAACCATATACGGAGACCGAAATGAACCGTTAGCGTATGCCAACGTCATCCTGCTGGCAGCAGCTGATTCCGCCTTTATTACAGGATGCGTCACAGCGGAAGACGGTAGCTTTATCCTACCCGGCAACAATGAAAAAAAACATTTGCTGAAAGTAACCTACATAGGCTATCAACCCTTGACGCTTCCTTGCCAGCCGGAAAATGACATTCACCTGCAACCAGACGCACAAATGCTGAAAGAAGTGACCGTTACTGCCTCTCGTCCGCTGATGGAACGCAAGAATGGCGCTTTCGTTGCCAACGTAGCAGGGACACCGCTTTCTATGCTGGGCTCTGCAAGCGATATGATCGGTCACCTCCCTTTTGTCACCGGCTCGGACGGTAACTATACCGTTATCGGACGAGGTAAACCGGAGATCTACATCAATGGCCGAAAAGTACGCGACACCTCCGAACTAAACCAACTTCAGGCTAACGAAATACTCTCCGCTGAAATTGTAACCACGCCCGGAGCACGTTATTCCTCCAACGTGTCATCCGTTATCCGGCTACGTACCATCCGCAAGCGCGGGCAAGGTTTAAGTGCCAATGCCTACGCAGACTATACACAGGGACACTCGGCAAAAGGCAAACAAGGCGCCTCCCTAAATTATCGTACCGGCGGACTGGACATCTTTGTCAAAGGGCACTTCAATGAGTCGGACACATACTCCACCAGTCATACCCAACTGCAACTGAACACTTCCTCCGAATGGAAAAGCATATCTGACAACGTCAATCGTGCACATGATGCAAACTTCAATGGCGAAGTAGGTTTCAACTACGAACCGGATGACCATCAGTCTTTCGGTATACGCTATGTACCCAAAACCGGACTGGGCGATCAGGAGCTTTATTCGCAAGGTGAAACCGTGATGCTGCGGGACGGAGAAGAGGTAGATCGCCTTACATCCGACTCACACGGTCGCAAGCATACCAACTGGAATCATACCGTGAATGGCTATTATAACGGTACTTTCGGAAAATGGAACATCGACTTCAATGCTGACTACCTCTACGGTCGCTCCGGAGGTGGGCAGAAGGTAGACAATAATGGTGAAACAGATGCCTCATCCGACAGTGAAGTAAAAAACCGCCTGTATGCCGCTAAACTGGTGATTACGGCACCGCTTGGCCAAGGCAAACTCTCTTTCGGTACTGAAGAAACTTTCACCGAGCGCCACGACATCTTCAAACAAAGCGGTTTCTCCAATGATGCCGATAACCGCATCAAACAGTCCATCGCCTCTGCCTTTGCCGATTATTCCATAGAACTCGGGCAGTTCAACCTGACGGCAGGGTTGCGCTACGAATATCAAAAGACGGATTATTACGAATCAGATATCTATAAAGAAGAGAAAAGTCCTTCTTATCATGACTTAATCCCCATAGTCAGTATTTTCTATAAAAAGAAAGACTGGAATATCGGTCTGTCCTATCGTATGATGAAGCTTAATCCCAGTTACAGCATGCTGTCCAGTACCATCAGTTACCAAAGCAAGTACCAATACCACAACGGAAATCCTGAACTGGAACCGCAAAAGCATAATGCCTTCTCATTGGAAGGGGGCTGGAAATGGATCAATGCCAGTTTATACTTCGATCATGCACGAAACATGTACACCACTTATGCCAAACCCTATGATGATGCAAAGCACCCCGGCGTAGTATTGTGGACAATGGCAAGCATCCCCAACTCCTATGCATACGGAGGCGCCTTGGTACTCTCCCCAAAGTTCGGCTGGTGGCAACCGCAATTTACGGCCAGCCTGTTCTGGTTCCAGTCCAACGCCCGTTCACTGAATATTCAGCCTCTTTGGAATGAAGTGCAACCGGATTTCATTTTGAATAACAGCTTTACATTGCCTCGTGGCTGGTTTCTCAATATAAAAGGAAGACTCGCATTTGGTGCAAAGCAAAGCTATGCCATCAAAAAAACAGAAGGGACTGTAGATGCGCAACTTACCAAATCTTTCCTGAAAGACCGTGCGTTGCGCGTCTCGCTGGTAGCGAATGATATATTTCGTACAGGTACCTATCACTTTCGTGTATATGGCGACCGTACCTACAACGAGTTTGAAAATTATGCCGACAAACAACGTTTCGGCATACGCCTCAACTATCAGTTCAATGCCACTAAGAATAAATATAAAGGTAAAGGTGCCGGAGAAAGTGAAAAAGGACGTCTTTAAGCATTGCAGTAAACGAGGGATAAAGGATAATCCTTACCTTTGCGGACTAAAAAAAGAATCGGAGAATGTCCTTGTTTCATAAAAAAGACACAAAAAGAGAAGTTTTCGGACAGATGTTCACGGAGCTATATCCCCGTCTGGTGCGCTACGCCACCCAACTATTGGGCGACGGAGAAGAAGCCCGTGATATTGTGGGTAGTGTGATGGAGCAGGCGTGGAAACAATTCGAAAAGCTGGAACCGGAAAACCGGGGAGCCTGGCTTTATACTGCCGCACGTAACGCCTGCCTTAACCGTCTGAAGCATCTGCAAGTAGAAGCCACCAACCTGGAAGCGTTACGCGAAGCCACTCGTATGGATGTAGCGACCGACTACCGGGAACATGAACGACTACTGCAACAAGCGGAAAGCATTGCCCGCAACCTACCGGAACCAACCTGCACGGTATTGCGGCTCTGCTATTATGAACATAAAACCTATCGGGAAGTAGCCGAACAGCTTGGCATCAGTCCCGACACCGTAAAGAAACATATATCCAAAGCTTTGCGTACCTTGCGCGAAGCTATGACCCTGAAAGGAGGAAACCGATGATGGAAGAGAGAAAAGAAAATGATTTCAAGATGGATACTGAAGACCTCAGATTACTGAATGCCTTCGGAGAAGCGCTCGGAGACTTACCTTCGGAAGAAGAAACCCGCGCGGCATGGAATGCTTTTACCTTCCGGCAAGACGCTCAAAAACGCAGACGCATCATACAGATGTGGACTTCCGGCATTGCAGCTGCCATCGTAGTGCTGGTAGTGCTTATCGTGCCCCGTATTACCAACGAAGACACGATTCAAGATATTGAAATCTTTGCGGCCCTGGATGTCCCCGAAGCAATCATCACCTCAGAGAACAATGGTAGGATTACTCTTTCGACTCCCCCTGCCACTACCACGCAAATCATCCTGGACGATGGTACACAGGTTACGCTCAACGCCAATTCCCGCCTGGAATATCCTAAACAATTCCCGGCAGAGGGGACCCGTGAAGTCCATCTGACAGGAGAAGCACGTTTCGAAGTGGCAAAAGATAGTGCACGCCCTTTCATTGTTTCTTCCGGTAAGATGCAGACACAGGTATTGGGCACGGTATTCGATGTAAATGCCTATCCGGGAAAAGTAGCGGCAGTTACTTTATTTCAGGGGCGCGTCCGCGTCAGCGACGAGAAACAAACACAGCAGAAAGACATATTGCCCGGACAGCAAGCTATATTGTCTGAAGATAATGGTTTCACCATATCCGAAGCACAACTCACCGCAACGGAAGGATGGACCAAAGGAGAGTTCAGCTTCGATGATGCCGAACTGGCGGAGATTATGAAGTCTGTAGGCACATGGTATAACACCAGTATCATCTTTCATTCGCCCGACTTGCTGAAACAACGCATTCATTTCCGCTTCCCGCGAACAACTTCTTTGGAAGAAGTAGTGCAAGCGCTCAATGATCTGGGAATAGCCAAACTGGAACAAAAAAAGGGAAAAGTAATCATCAGCGATTATTCTCCCAAGCATTGATACGCAGAGGAAGAGCTTTTCGGCTCTTCCCCCTGTATTTATTATTCTACTGTCACAGCCGTACCGCAAGCGGTTACCATCAGCATACTACCGCTTCCACCTACAGTTTCATAGTCCAAATCCACGCCAATCACAGCATTGGCTCCGAGAGCTCTGGCGTGTTCCTGCATTTCACGCAGGGCGATATCTTTCGCTTCGCGCAGCACTTCCTCATAAGAGCCGCTACGTCCGCCCACTACATCGCGGATACTGGCAAAAAAGTCACGGAATACATTGGCACCGATAATCGTCTCGCCTGAAACGATACCGTAATAGCGGGTGATACGTCCACCCTCGATAGTTGGTGTTGTTGTTACTAACATAATCTTTCTCTATTTATTTAAGTTATTTGCACCTATTAGACGCATGAATAGGGCGAAAAGTTGCAGTGGTGAGAGCTTTTATAACTCCTCATTATAATAAAAAAACAAAAAAGAGAGCACCTATATATGAGCAAAGTCAGCATTTATCTATCTTTGTGCCGAAGAAATGGAAACAAAGCATTTTATATTTAAAATAATAATGTATCTGGTCGTAGTGCTTTTTGCTCTGCAACCAGAAGATTATAATTCCTTTTCCGAAAACGAACCTCCCTTTCTTTGCATCGAACAAAATGAGCATCATTCACCTGAAGAGTTTAACGATGAAGCTGTTATCTCACGTACACTTTCTTTAAACCGTGCGCGTAAGCTCTGTGCAGAGACTACGACTACTTATACTTTCTCTACAGAAAACACTAATTTATATCAATATAGTGACGGCAGCCAACCGTACAACCTCAAGAGCGTATATTCACCCGAACGCTCTCTACTTTGTATATATCGGCTTTAGCACAAGTCCTTCTATTACCGTATTTTTATATTCTATCCGGGACGAATCATACATTCGTTCCGCTATGTCTAATTAATAAACTTATATATGGGACTTGTTTTATTATACTTAACCCTCGCATTAGCTTTATCATTTTTATGCTCCATTCTTGAAGCAGTTTTGTTATCTACCCCAATGTCGTACATCTCCACCAAAGAGAAAACACACGGGAAAAGCGCTATCTTATTAAAGAAGTTCAAACAAGACATCGACCGGCCTATTGCTGCCATATTATCCTTGAACACCATTGCCCACACCGTGGGTGCTGCCGGTGTAGGTGCCGAAGCAGTAAAGATATTCGGAGAAGCTTACTTCGGTGTAATCTCCGCCATACTGACTATTTTAATCCTCGTTCTCTCAGAGATCATTCCTAAAACGATAGGTGCCTGCTACTGGCGCACACTGGCACTTCCATCAGCCCGTATCATTAATTTCCTTATTATCATCTGTTATCCCTTGGTGTGGTTGTCCGAGCTGATTACCCGTCTGTTTTCTTCCGGCAAACAAGAATTATCCGTAAGCCGCGAAGAGGTTTCAGCTATGATTTCCATCGGGGTAGAAGAAGGTGTTTTCCAGATGAAGGAAAACAAGATGATACAAAACCTCATTAAACTGGATAAAGTAAAATCACAATCCATTATGACTCCTCGTACTGTAGTGGCAACAGCTCCTGAAAGTATGTCTCTGAAGGAGTTCTATCAGGATGGAAAGTATAAGTTTTACTCTCGTATCCCAATCTATAATGATAGTGAAGATTATATCACAGGATATGTGTTGCGGCAGACTGTACTCGAAAAGTTAGCAGAAGACAGATTCGATATGTGTCTGAAGGATGTGGCCCGCCCTATCCTTTCCTTCCCGGAAAATAGTTCTGTTTCCACAGTCTGGGAACAGATGCTTGAAAAAAAAGAGCATATTTCAATCTTGATTGATGAATATGGCTGCTTCTGGGGAATTGTCACAATGGAGGATATTATCGAAACAGCCTTAGGTTTTGAGATTGTGGATGAGAAAGACTCCGTAACGGATATGCAGAAGCTGGCACGGGATAAGTGGCAGAAGAAGCTGGCGGAAACGAAGATTAGTGATTAGGGGTTAGTGATAACCCCTAATCACTAACTAGAACATCTTGCTGACACGTTCGATACCTGCCACCAAAACATCGATTTCTTCTTTCGTATTATAGATTCCAAAGGAAGCACGCACTGTTCCTTCTATGCCGAGGCGTTGCATCAGCGGTTGGGCGCAATGGTGTCCTGTACGTACGGCAATGCCGAGACGATCGAGCAATGTGCCCATATCGAAGTGATGAATATCACCCACAAGGAAAGAGATGACACTCCCTTTCTCAGCAGCTTCACCAAAGATGCGCATACCAGGGATTGTTTTCAATCGCTGTGTGGCATATTCCGTCAATTCATGCTCATAAGCGGCAATCTTATCCATGCCAATGGCAGAAACATAATCGAGAGCTTTCGCCAGTCCCGTAGTACCGATATAGTCAGGAGTACCGGCTTCGAACTTAAACGGTAATTCATTGAAGGTAGTACGTTCAAAAGATACATGCTTTATCATCTCACCGCCACCTTGATAAGGAGGTAACTTATCCAGCCATTCTTCCTTACCATAAAGCACGCCCACACCGGTAGGCCCATACACTTTATGACCGGAGAATACAAGGAAATCAGCGTCCAGATCTTTCACATCCACTGCCATGTGAGGAATGGATTGCGCCGCATCTACCAGGAAAGGTACATCATGATTATGGGCAATCTTAATCATTTCCTTGATAGGATTAACCGTACCCAAAACATTGGACACATGTACCACGCTCACAATCTTCGTTCGGTCAGTGAAAAGCTTCTCGTATTCATCCATCAGAAGTTCGCCGCAATCATTCATCGGAATAACTTTCAGATTGATGCATCTCCGTTCAGCCAGCAGTTGCCAGGGGACAATGTTACTATGATGTTCCATTACGGAAACAATCACTTCATCACCCGGATGCAGGAATGCTTCGCCAAAGCTGGAGGCTAACAGATTAATGCTTTCCGTAGTTCCCCTTGTAAATACGATTTCATTTATAGAACCGGCATTGATGAACTTTCGCACTGTCTCTCGACTTGCCTCGTGCAGTTCCGTTGCCTGTTGTGACAGAAAGTGTACGCCACGATGCACATTGGCATTGACAGAATAATATTCATCCGTTATGGCATCCACCACACAACGTGGCTTCTGTGTCGTCGCCCCATTATCCAAATAGACCAATGGTTTGCCGTACACTTCACGGGATAGTATCGGAAAATCGGCTCTTATCTGTTGAATATCATACATGTTGTTTAGGTATTAATATATTCTCACTTGCATATCGCACAGCCCTGGCATTTATTCAGTTCACCACGGAAACGTTTCTCAACCAAGAGATGTAAGCGATCTTTCAATGCACCCAGACGGATGGTATCGATTACTTCGTTCACGAAGGCAAACATCAGCAATAAGCGGGCTTCACGTGCCGGAATACCGCGCTGACGCATATAGAAAAGTGCATTTTCGTCCAACTGACCAACGGTAGCGCCATGACTACACTTTACATCATCGGCATAAATTTCCAGTTGCGGTTGCGTATACATACGTGCCTCACGGGTAGCGCAAAGGTTCCGATTCGTTTGTTGCGAATTGGTATGTTGCGCATCCGGGCGCACTAATACCAAACCGGCAAATGCACCGACTGACTGGTCATCGAGCACATACTTGAAAAGTTCATTGCTCGTGCAGTTAGGTACGGCATGATCGATACTTGTATTATTGTCTACATGCTGATTCTTATCTGCAATGGCCATACCGCAAAGATTGATTTCGGCACCTTCACCTGCCAGCAATACTTCGGTGGTGTTGCGGGAAGTGCCGTTATGCAAGGTCATGCCATTCAGCAATACATTGCTGTTGGCTTCCTGCTTCACATACATATTGCTGATACGTACGGTACTTGTATGCGTTTCTTCCAGTTCGTAAAGGTCAAAGACAGCATTCTCACCGACGAATACTTCTATCACCTGGGTTGCCAGGAAATTCACGGCATCCATGGCATGATCACACACCAGCATACGCGCCTGTGCGCCATCTTCCAATACAATCAATACCCGGCGGTTCACCAGGAAGTTCACGTCACCACGCAGGATGTTTACCAACTGAATGGGACGTTCCAAAGCGACGTTCTTAGGTATATACAACAGCACACCGTCTTGTGCAAAAGCGGTGTTGAATGCTGTCACTCCGTCTTTTGAAGTATCTGCCAGCTTGCCATAGTACTTCTTTACCAATTCCGGATGCTTCGCCGCCATCTCCTTCAAACTACCGAAGATAACTCCTTCGGGCAGATGTGAAGCAGGTAGCGCTTTATTGTAAAAAGCATCGTTCACTACAAAGTACAGAGAAGTGCTCATATTGGGTACGTCACATTTGAATACCTCATAGGGATTTACCGGAATATCCAGGCGGTTCAGATTCAACCCATAGTCCGGTTCAAAGAACTTGCTGACATCGGTATATTTATATTTCTCCTGTTTGCGGGTAGGAAAGCCAAGCCGCTCAAAGTCGGCAAACGCAGTCGCACGAGGGGTATTCATCACCTCGGTGCTGTGCTGGCATATCATCGCTTCCGTCTGGGAGAAAAGATCTATGTATTGTTGTTCTGCATTCATATACGTTTATATTTTATTTCTTAGACACGGATAACGCGGATGACGCGGATTCACTATTATTCTGTAGACGTTCTCTATAGTAATGGGAAAAAACCTTTCTACTAATTTCTGGTTTGGGACCAAAGTTTAATAATAATCCCACTTCTATATCTGTTGCTTTCAAATAATTGACCAATTGCAATTCATGTTCTTTAGATAGTCGGGTGACCGCTTTTAATTCTAAAATAACAGAATTATATACAATTATATCAGCTTCATAATAACCGACTACTTCATCCTTATAATAAACATTTATTTTCGGATGTGCTACACAGGGAATATCACGTCTCAACAGCTCCCTATATAATGCATTCTGATATACATTTTCAATAAACCCATACCCAAGCTCATTATACACATCATAAAATGCATTTATAATAGCATCAGTTTTATCCGCCTGTGTCAAACTCATAATACACTAATAAAAAATCCGTGTCATCCGTGCCATCCGCGTCTAAAAAATGTAATTACTCTCCTAGTTCCTTCTTAATCCAGTCATACCCCTTCTCTTCCAGTTCCAGAGCCAATTCCGGTCCCGCAGTCTTCACGATACGACCTTTGTAAAGCACATGTACAACGTCAGGTTTGATATAATCCAGTAGGCGTTGGTAGTGGGTGATGACAATGGTACTGTTCTCTGGTGTTTTCAACTTGTTCACACCTTCGGCTACGATACGCAAAGCATCGATATCCAGCCCGGAATCCGTTTCATCCAGAATACTTAATTTCGGTTCCAGCATCGCCATCTGGAAGATTTCATTCCGCTTCTTCTCTCCACCGGAGAAACCTTCATTCACCGAACGGTTAGCCAGTTTATTGTCCAGTTCCACAATGGCACGCTTTTCACGCATCAATTTCAGGAACTCGCTTGCACTGAGAGCGGGCAGATGATTGTATTTACGTTGCTCATTCACCGCTGCACGCATAAAGTTAACCATACTCACACCCGGAATTTCTACCGGATACTGGAAGCTGAGAAAGATACCCTCGTGACTACGGTCTTCCGGTGAAAAGTCCAACAGGTTCTTACCGCAGAAAGTCACGCTTCCCTTCGTCACCTCAAAGGCAGGATTACCTACCAATACAGCCGAAAGAGTACTCTTTCCGGAACCGTTCGGTCCCATAATAGCATGCACCTCACCTGCTTTTACCGACAGGTTGATGCCTTTCAATATCTCTTTGCCATTTACACTGGCATGCAGGTCTTTTATCTCTAACATCTTTATATTTACTATTAGACTATTTACAATTTACTATTTAATGTCACTTCTCCACTATTCACTATTACTACCGACCTTTTACTTATCTACCATTCATCTGCCGATTGTGCAGCAAAATAGTAAATAGTAAATCGTCTAATAGTAAATTACCCTACGCTGCCTTCCAGCGAAATAGCCAACAACTTCTGAGCCTCTACCGCAAACTCCATAGGCAGCTTATTAAGCACTTCCTTAGCATAACCGTTCACAATCAGCCCTACTGCATCCTCCGTAGAAATTCCACGCTGGTTGCAATAGAAGATCTGGTCTTCATTGATCTTGCTGGTAGTCGCCTCATGCTCCACAACCGCCGTCTCATTATGGATATCCATATACGGGAAGGTATGCGCACCACATTTATCACCCAGCAACAAAGAATCGCACTGACTATAGTTACGCGCATTGTCCGCCTTTTGAGCTACACGCACCAGACCACGGTAAGAGTTCTCACTATGTCCGGCAGAGATACCTTTGCTGACAATGGTACTGCTGGTATTCTTACCCAGATGAATCATCTTCGTACCCGTATCCGCCTGTTGGTAGTTATTCGTCACCGCCACACTGTAGAATTCAGCCGAGGAATTATCTCCAGTCAGAATGCAGGAAGGGTATTTCCACGTAATAGCTGATCCCGTCTCCACTTGTGTCCAGGAAAGTTTACTGTTCGCACCTTTGCAGTTACCACGTTTCGTAACAAAGTTATAAACACCGCCTTTACCTTCGGCATCACCCGGATACCAGTTCTGTACGGTACTGTACTTCACCTCCGCACGCTCGTGCACCACAATCTCCACAATAGCAGCATGCAACTGGTTCTCATCGCGCATCGGAGCCGTACAACCTTCCAGATAGGAAACATACGAATCATCATCCGCCACAATCAGTGTCCGCTCAAACTGACCTGTATTACGCGCATTGATACGGAAATACGTGGACAACTCCATCGGGCAGCGTACTCCTTTCGGGATATATACAAACGAACCGTCGGAGAATACCGCCGAGTTCAGTGCGGCAAAGAAGTTATCACGGTATCCCACTACGGAACCAAGATACTTCTGCACCAAATCCGGATGCTCACGTACGGCTTCACTGATGGAACAGAAAATAATTCCTTTCTCCATCAACGTTTCCTTAAACGTAGTTTTCACAGATACGGAGTCCATCACGGCATCCACTGCCATGCCACTCAACGCCATCTGTTCTTCCAAGGGGATGCCCAGCTTATTGAAGGTTTTTATCAACTCTGGGTCTACTTCATCCATGCTCTTAGGCGCGTCTTTCTTCTTCGCCAACGGATCAGCATAGTAGGAAATAGCCTGATAATCTATCTCAGGAATACGGAGATGTGCCCATGTAGGCATCTCCATCGTCAACCAGTGACGGTATGCTTTCAGACGGAACTCCAACAGCCATTCCGGCTCGTTCTTCTTCGCAGAGATCAGCCGTACAACATCTTCATTCAGCCCACGCTCAATGACTTCCGTATGTACATCGGTGGTGAAGCCGTACTTGTACTTCTCCTGCGTTAGTTCCTTTACATATTTATTGGGTTCTTCGGGTTGCATTATGTATTAAGTATATATTGTTCTGTAACTTCTTTTGCAGCCGGGAAAAACATTCCCGCGAACGACTCTATAGGATAATATAACACGGATTCCTCCTTCATTGTTCTATCAATCATCGTATTATCCGAGTCGATAAACTCGACAACACAGATAAGCAGACTCACCAGCAGCAGAAACTTCAACGCGCCCAGTCCGGCACCCAGCCAGCGATTCAGCCAACCGAGCGAGACTGCTTCCATCGCCTTCGTCAGCAAAGCCGCTACCAGCAGGAACAACAACGGAACCACTATCCAAATAACAACAAACGCCAATATCTGGGCAAACGTCATGGAGTCCGTTATCTTAGAAAAGACTCTCTCCGCTACCGACACATACAGTGCTTTTGCAGCCAGCAATCCGACAATCAATCCGAGGATGGATGCCAGTTGCTTGATGAAGCCTTTTATAAAACCGATGACCGCTCCTGCGCCAATCACCACCAACAGGATGATATCTATTATTGTCATAACTATATCTAAAAAAGACACGGATTACACGGATAAGCACGGTTTTTCTTTTAAACCAATCCGTGAAATCCGTGTAATCCGTGTCTAAAAGATTATTTCGCTTACAGAGTCTGTTTTACTTCTATTTCTTCGTAAGATTCGATCATATCGCCTACCTTGATATCGTTGCAGTTCGTCAGGCTGATACCGCACTCGAAGTTGGTACCTACTTCCTTCACGTCGTCTTTGAAACGTTTCAAAGCATTGATAGAACCGGTAAAGATTACGATACCGTCGCGGATCAAACGGGCCTTGTCGCTGCGTTTCACCTTTCCGGTCTTCACTACCGCACCGGCTACGAGACCTACCTTGGTGATATTGAACACCTCGCGTACCTCGATGGTTGCAGTTACCTGCTCCTTCACCTGCGGTGCCAACATACCTTCCATAGCGGCCTTCACCTCTTCGATAGCGTCGTAAATCACTGAGTACTTGCGGATATCCACACCTTCGTTCTCTGCCATCTTTGCAGCGGCATTCGACGGACGTACCTGGAAGCCGATGATGATAGCATCCGAAGCGGCAGCCAATGAAACATCGGATTCGGAGATTGCTCCAACGCCTTTGTGGATTACATTTACCTGTACCTGCTCTGTAGACAGTTTGATCAGTGAATCGCTTAACGCCTCAACAGAACCGTCCACGTCACCCTTAACGATAACATTCAGTTCATGGAAGTCACCCAGTGCCAGACGACGGCCAACTTCATCCAAAGTAAGCATCTTCTGAGTACGCAGACCTTGTTCACGTTGCAACTGTTCACGCTTGTTAGCGATTTCACGTGCTTCCTGTTCCGTATCGATTACGTGGAACGTATCACCGGCAGCAGGTGCACCGTTCAATCCCAGAATCAATACCGGCTCAGACGGTCCGGCCTCTTTCAGGCGCTGGTTACGTTCATTGAACATAGCTTTCACCTTACCATACGCTGTACCTGCCAGTACGATGTCTCCCACCTGAAGTGTACCGTTTGATACCAGCATGGTAGCTACATAACCACGTCCTTTGTCCAACGAAGATTCGATGATGGAACCTGTTGCCTTACGGTTCGGATTTGCTTTCAGATCAAGCATTTCTGCTTCCAGCAATACTTTCTCCAACAGTTCTTTCACACCCAAGCCTTTCTTGGCCGAGATATCTTGCGATTGATATTTGCCGCCCCATTCTTCAACGAGATAGTTCATACTTGCCAGCTCTTCCTTAATCTTGTCAGCATTGGCAGTCGGTTTATCAATCTTGTTAATTGCGAATACGATAGGTACACCGGCAGCCATAGCATGGTTGATAGCTTCCTTCGTTTGCGGCATCACGTTATCATCGGCAGCGACAATAATGATAACCACGTCCGTCACCTTTGCACCACGGGCACGCATAGCGGTAAACGCCTCATGACCCGGAGTATCGAGGAACGTAATCTCACGTCCGTCTTCCAGTTTCACGTTGTAAGCACCGATGTGCTGCGTGATACCACCGGCTTCACCGGCAATAACGTTCGCCTTACGGATATAGTCGAGCAATGATGTCTTACCGTGGTCTACGTGACCCATGACGGTAACAATCGGCGCGCGCGGTTCCAGATCCTCTTCAGAATCCTCCTCCTCTACAATGGCCTGTGCCACTTCGGCACTGACATATTCAGTCTTGTATCCGAACTCTTCCGCCACCAGATTGATGGTTTCAGCATCCAGACGCTGGTTGATAGACACCATGATACCGATACTCATGCAAGTAGCGATGACCTGCGTCACGGAAACATCCATCATGCTTGCCAACTCGTTGGCAGTCACGAATTCCGTTATCTTCAGCACTCTGCTGTCCGCCATTTCGCGGTCTTCCTGCTCCTGCATACGGCTGTTCGCTATATCGCGCTTGTCCTTACGGTATTTGGAAGTCTTGCTCTTACCTTTGGAAGTGAGGCGTGCCAAGGTTTCTTTTACCTGCTTAGCTACGTCTTCCTCGCTAACCTCCTGCTTGATGACCGGTTTCTTGAAACGATCCCTGTTATTGTTGTTACGGTTGTTCTTGTTGCCACCTTGGTGATTACTACCACCACCGGCACCTTGCTGACCGCCGCCGGCATGAGGTCCTTTACCTCCACCACCACGGTTGTCGCCTCCACGCTGGAAGTTGGATGCATTGTTGATATCCACCTTCTCCTTATTATTATTAATGCGGAGACGTTTCTTCTTGTTGGCGTTGGCATCGGCATCTTTCTCCTTGCCATCCTTCGCTTTGGTGTCTTCGCGACGGATTTCTTTGATGATCGCCTCTTTCATCAGCTTCTTCTGATCCTGACGAATCTTCTCCTTCTCTTCGCGCTCCTTACGTTTCTCCTCTTTGGATTTCTTCTTAGGGCGTGTAGACTGGTTCAATGTCGCCAAATCAATCTGACCGATGATATTGATCTTAGAAACAAACTCCGGCTTGTGAATTGTGAAGATTTCCGCTTCACCACTCTTTGCAGGCGCTTCTTCTGCCACGGCAGGTTTCGCCTCTTCCCGGACAGGTGCCGCGGGAGCAGGTGTTTCTTTTTTTACTACTTCTTTCGCTACTACCGGAGCGGGGTTGGGTGCAGGTTTTTCTGCAACGACTGCTGGCTTCGGTTCTTCTTTCACCACAGAAGCCGGTTCGGGAGCCGGAGTCGGCTTCGGTTCCGGTTTCGGTTCGGGCTTTAATTCCGGTCTGGGTTCCGGCTTCGGTTCCGGTCTGAACTCAGGCTTCGGTTCCGGTTTGGGCTGCGGTTTAGGTTCTTCCTTTACCACAGGCGCAGATGTTTCCACTTTCTTTTCTTCCACTTTTTCTACTACCGGTTTCCGGTTCAGTTTATCCAAGTCTATTTTTCCGACAGGTTTAAACTTCGGACGTGCATCTTCGGGTACAACAGTCTTTATTTCTTCAACTTTCGGTTTCTCCGTAGTCTCAGCTTCGTAACCATCGATAGATACCGATGCTTTGTTACGGTCTTTATTCTGCCGTTCCTGAATGAAACGTTCCGATTCAAGTCTAAGATTCTTATCTGTACTGAACTCTTTCACGAGCAAGGCATATTGCTCCTCGTTAATTTTTGTGTTGGGGTTTGCCTCAACGGCAAATCCTTTTTTCTGCAAGAACTCAACGACCGTTGAAATTCCTACATTCAAATCTCTTGTTACTTTATTTAACCTTATCGTCATACTAAAAAATTAATGAATAATGTGGAGAAAGAAGTTAGTGCAAACAGAAACAGATGTCGACAGACACTTTATTCTGCCTCGGGCTCTGCCTCAGGGGCAACCTCGGGCTCTGTCTCAGGCACAACCTCAGGTGCCGGTTCCAATTCAGGTTCGCCTTCTTCAAACTCCAAACTTAAAATGCGTAATACCTCGTCCACCGTTTCTTCTTCCAAGTCGGTCTTTTCAATCAACAACTCGCGCGGAGCGTTCAGCACGGCCTTCGCTGTATCGATACCAATCGACTTGATGGCATCAATCACCCAACCGTCGATTTCGTCTCTGAACTCATCCAGATAGATATCTTCATCCTCAACAGCCTGATCCAACTCACGGAATACGTCAATGGTGTACTCGGTCAACATACTGGCAAGTTTGATATTCAAACCGCCTTTACCAATAGCCAGCGAAACCTCTTCAGGCCTCAGAAATACTTCTGCCTTACGTTCTTCTTCATTCAGACGAATAGAAGATATCTTCGCGGGGCTGAGGGCACGCTGAATAAACAACTGGATATTGGACGTATAGTTGATTACGTCAATATTCTCGTTGCGCAACTCACGAACAATGCCATGAATACGGCTACCCTTTACACCTACGCAGGCACCTACCGGGTCGATACGGTCGTCGTACGACTCAACGGCAATCTTGGCACGCTCACCGGGGATACGGGCAATCTTCTTAATGGTAATCAGTCCGTCATTGATTTCGGGCACTTCCATCTCGAACAGACGCTGCAGGAATACAGGCGATGTACGGGAAAGGATAATCTTCGGATTGTTATTCTTGTTGTCCACACGGGCCACCACGGCACGCGCCGTTTCTCCCTTGCGATAGAAATCGCTCGGAATCTGTTCCGTCTTGGGCAGCAGCAATTCGTTTCCTTCATCATCGAGCAGCAGCATTTCCTTCTTCCATATCTGGTATACTTCCGCATTGATGATATTACCCACCTTATCAATATATTTATTATAGATACTGTCTTTTTCCAGTTCCAAAATTTTAGAGGCCAACGTCTGACGCAGGTTCAGGATGGCACGTCGTCCGAAGTTCGCGAAGATTACTTCATCCGTCACTTCCTCGCCCACTTCATAAGAAGCATCTATTTTCTGTGCTTCCGATAATGCAATCTGCAAGTTCGGATTTTCCAGGTCTTCATCCGCCACTACTTCACGGTTGCGCCATATTTCGAAGTCGCCCTTGTCCGGGTTCACAATTACGTCGTAATTCTCATCGGTGCCGAACATCTTCGCGATCACACTACGGAACGACTCTTCGAGCACGCTCACCATGGTGGTTCTATCGATATTTTTCAGTTCCTTAAATTCCGAAAATGTATCTATCAGGCTGATAGTTTCTACTTTCTTGGCCATAGTCTTATTTAAAACTGATTAAGTATTTAGTATATTTTATTTCATCATACGCAAGCATTTCGTCTTCCTGCACCAGCTGGGGACGCTTGGCTCCTTCGGGTTTCACTTTCTTCTCTACAGTTACAGTGAAATGCTGTTCATCGGCTGCCTTCAGCACGCCACACAACTTGCGCCCATCTTTTCTCAGCACTTCCACTTCTTTTCCGATGTGGTTGGTGTACTGTTGCAACACTTTAAATGGCTGTCCGATACCGGCAGAACCTACCTCCAACTCATAATCCTCATCCTCACGGTTCAACTTGGATTCGATGTATCGGCTCAACTCCACACAATCTTCAATCCAAACCCCTTCTTTGTGGTCAATTTCCACCACAATCTTGTCGTCCGGGCTGATAGCTACTTCCACCAGAAAGTACTCTTTTCCGTCCAGCCACTCGTCAACAATCTGACAAACAGTTTTCTTTTCTACCATTGATTAACTATATAAGAACAAAAAAAGGAGCTTAATTGCCCCTCCACCTTTCATCCATTGCGGTTGCAAAGATATAAATAATCTATTCGACTACAAAATATTAGAGAAAAAAAGAATGATTTAACGCTCCTGAAAGAAGAAAGTAATGCAAATGACTTCTGTAAAACCGCTTCGATATGGCAAGGTCGATTCTGACATTTTGTATTTTATGCATAAGGAGAATGCCGTATATCCGTCCTTCCGCCGGTCTGAATGGAAATACGCAAGTAAAAAAGTGTATCCGGCAGACTGACAGAGGGATACATAAATACGGACAATGCTGAAAAATAAAACAGACGCGGTTTGGCAACCATAAACTGTTGGTTTGCATTGGATATATGGATCGTAGGCGTTCCATATATAGATGGCAAGTATTAGATATATAGATCGTAAGCGTTAGATATATAGATAGCAGACATTAGATATATAGTTTTGAGGCGTAAGATGCATAGTTATCTTGCATAAAGTCTGTATAACGACTGTATATTATTCAATATTCCGTATTTATATTCCTTTGAGAGACAGAACAAGATGCTATTTCCACTCTTTTATAAAAACGGAGCGTAAGTAATACAGGCTTTTTACTATCTTTCTGCATACAAGAAAGCCAATAGTTCGAAATAAGGGAACTATTGGCTCTATCCATAGGAGGTAAAATGTACCTGAACTTTTATATATTTTTATTTATTCGGCGTATCCCATTTCCTGGTATCCGTACAAGTAATATTCAAAGTTTGATTACCCGTCTGTATGCGGAAGTCGCCTTTTTCCAGAATCCATTTGCCATCATAACCCACGAAAGCAAGGTCGGAGCCTTTCACTTTCAGCGTAACGGTTTTCGTTTCTCCCGGTTGCAGTTCTACTTTCTCAAAAGCACGCAGGCGGCGGATATCAGGAGTCAGGGAAGCGATCAGATCGCTACTGAACAGCAGAACGCTTTCCTTGCCGATACAGTTACCGGTATTCTTCACATCAACGGTGAAAGTAAGTACATCGTCAGCCGTAAAGTTGGTTTTATCCGCTTTGAGGTTGCTGTAAGCATAGGTAGTGTAGCTCAATCCGTAACCAAATGCCCATTGCACGGACATCACGGCATCGTAATCATAAGCACCCGACATCTTTTCAAGGTCTTCGCACGGCTTGTAGTCGTAAGTGAACAATGAATTGATTTCCTTCGGATAAGTGTAAGGCATCTTACCGCTGAAGTTGGCGTCTCCTACCACGAGGTTTGCCAAAGCATCGCCTCCATAGTTACCCGGAAGCATGGTGTTGATAACAGCCTTTGCCAACGGTTCTATTTCGTTGACGATGCGCGGACGGCCTTCGTTCAGAACCAAAACAACCGGCTTTCCGGTGGCAGCCAATGCTTTCACCAGATTGAGTTGGCTTTCGGAGAGGAAGAGGTTGTTCAGGTTACCCGGAGTTTCGCAATAGGAGTTCTCACCCACACAAGCGATGATATAATCCGCATTGGCGGCAGCAGCTACGGCCTTATCTATTTCCGGAGCATTCTCTTCCCACCATGCGCCACCTTCCTTATAAGTGACACCCGGCTCATAGATGATATTGGAAGCACCGAACTTCTGAGTGAACGATTCAAGAATGGTGTTATAATCCGCCGCTAATTCATCCGCCCTGTGTCCTTGCCAAGTGTAAGACCAGCCACCGTTGAGCGTACGCATGGAGTTGGCATTAGGACCTGTAATCAACAGTTTTTTATCTTTGGGCAACGGCAAGATGTGATCGGTATTCTTCAATAAGACCAGAGACTCTTCGGCAGCCTGCAAAGCAGCCGCGGCATGCTCTTTACCTCCGAACAGGGGGAAATCCTTGTGATTATAAGCAGGTGTTTCGAACAAGCCCAAGCGATACTTCATGCGCAGCACGCGGCGTACAGCATCGTCAATGCGGCTCATCGGCACTTCGCCTTCTTCCACCAACTCTTTCAGGTATGTACAGAAACTCCATTCATAAGGCACCATTGACATATCGATACCGGCATTGATAGCTATCTTGATAGCCTCTTTCTTGCTGCCTGCAATCTTATCGCGGGTGTAGAGGTTATTGATATCCGCCCAGTCGGTCACAATCATGCCGTCCCAGTTCAAGTCCTCTTTCAGCCACTCGGTCAGCAGTTCGTAGTTGGCATGGAAAGGAAGCCCGTTGTTCATGGCGGAGTTCACCATAACAGACAAAGCACCTGCCTTGATACCTTCGAGGAACGGAGCAAAATGTTTCTCGCGCATATCCTGCACGGTGATGGACGAAGGGGTACGGTCTTTACCGGAAACAGGCACACCGTAACCCATATAATGCTTGATGCAAGCGGCCACTTGTTGCTTTCCTATATGGTTAGGATCACTGCCCTGGAAACCGAATACGGCTTCGCGCCCCATTTCGGCATTCACGTAGCAATCTTCGCCGTAGTTCTCCCAATGACGGGGCCAGCGGGCGTCACGTGCCAGGTCGAGCACCGGAGCATAGGTCCAGGGGATACTTCCAGCCTTGGTTTCATAAGCGGAGATGCGGGCACCTTCACGCACCAGTTCGCGGTTGAAGGTAGCTGCCATATTGATGCCCTGAGGGAAAAAAGTTCCGCCCAATGTATAAGTTGTTCCGTGTATCTGGTCTACGCCATAAATACAAGGAATACCCATGACTTTCATCGATTTGTCCTGTATCTTCCGGATGATTTCTTCCCACTTCTCTTTGGATTGGGCAACGCCCTGGGGTACATTCAGGATAGAGCCGACTTTGTATTTGCCGATAACGGTATCCAGCAAAGCATCGTCTATCTGAAATTCTTGGGTCGAATTATCACGTTTGGTAATGACGTCAATGGTAAGCTCGGTCATCTGCCCAATCTTCTCTTCAAGGGTCATCTTCTTGAGCAAGGCTTCTACCTTCTTTTCTATTTTCCCGTCTCTTGGGATGGCAGGAGCCACTGTAGTTTGCGCCGTAGCGGTCAACATCAGCCCGGAGAGGGCTGCGGATAAGATTAATTTTCTATTCATGGTATTGTTTTTGGGTTTTCGGAGGCAAAGATATGTCAAAAGTCACCACAGATCACACAGATTCACACAGATTATTTATATATATTGTATTCGATCCGTGTCAATCTGCGTAATCTGTGGGGATAAGTTTCTTACCTGAACAACATCGGAACGAACTCCGTCAGATAAATACGCCAGTTCTTCCAGATATGTCCTTCGTCCGATTCGTAATAGGTATATTTATATCCCTTTTCATCCAGCAGTTTACGGTATTCCTCATTGGCTTTGTAGAGGAAATCCGTCTTACCGATGGCAATCCAGTAAAGGGCGGGATTCTTGTCAAACTGCACTTTCAGTTTTCCTTCCATATTCTCGTATATCGGTGAAGACACCTCTTTATTAGGCATAATGGCAGCAGAAAACAGTCCGATATAATTAAACATATCAGGATATTGCTTGGAAATATGCAAAGAATGGAAACCACCCATAGACAAACCGGCAATGGCACGACCGGATTTACTCTTTATCGTACGGTAGTTTTTATCGATGAACTTCACGATCTCGGGAAACGCCTGTTCATAAGATCCCTCCATTGTCTTGGGTAACTGAATTGTCGGGGGAACCATTCCACGGGATGACTCTCCGGGAGCAGCCTCCTGTGAAGCATTGCCGTTCGGCATTACTACAATCATAGGCTTTGCTTTCCCTTGTGCAATCAGGTTGTCCAGTATCTGTGCAGTACGGCCCAGGGAAATCCATGCCTCTTCATCACCCCCCATTCCATGAAGGAGGTAAAGCACGGGATAGCGCTTGCCGCTGGTTTCATAACCGGCAGGGGTATAGACCGTCATACGACGTTCCAGACCAAGCGCCGGACTATCATACCATATCCGGAAGACGGTTCCGTGAGGCACCGGATTGACTTTATAAAAATCGGCACGATCACCGCCTATGATAAATACGTTGGTTAAGGTGGACACATCACGGATCAGGTAGACATTGGCGGGATCGTTCATCCGCAAGCCATCTACTATGAAAGAGTAGCTGTAAAGCTCCGGTTTCAGAGGTTCGGGAGTAGTATATTCCCATACACCCTCCTGCCCTTCCTTCAGATCCACAATTCCGGGAGCCTCGAACTTAGCATTCTTCTGTACAGGCAGGAAATCTCCTGTAAGCTGTACTCTCACCGCTTTTGGTGCTTTGAAGCGGAAGGTTACGGTATTGTTGTCATGAATCTCGGGAGATACCACGGGAGCAGTTCCCCAAAGGGCTTGTTGTGCAAACATCGTCACACCAATCAGCAAGGCGACGGTTAAAGCTGTTAATCTTTTCATAAGTATGTATATATCAATGTTCACGAATATAGTTTATAATCAGGAAACAGGCAGGTTCGAGTACTGTGCCGTGATTGAAGCCTTGCAACTCATACTGAGTCACCTTCTTATTGCCGATATTCTTCGCTACGGAAGCGAATAAAGCGTTCTCTTCCCATCGATCTGCCATTTCCAGATTGCGGTCTCCAGTAATCAGTATGACAGGAGGGGTATCTTTACGCACACGGTTCACCGGGGCATATTCATCTATAATAGGAATACCGTTCGGCAACCCACGTTCTTTACGAATCGTGAAATGGGTCACTGTCTGTCCGCTGACGGGAAGATAAGCCGCTACTTTATCGGCATCCGCACCATAAGCTTCCATGTACTTCTTATCCATAGCCAATATCAGTGCAAGGTAGCCGCCTGCGGAATGTCCGGAAACAAATATCTTGTCTTTACTGCCGCCGTATTCTTCTATATGGTTGAATGTCCATGCCACGGCAGCCGCAGCATCTTCAATATAAGCGGGATTCTTGGCCTTGGGACTTAGACGGTAGTTCACCGCCACCACTGCAAAGCCTCTGTTCATCAGTTCCTGGGGGATGTGTTTTCCACCGCCTTCCAGACCACCGCCATGAAACCATACGATAGTGGGAAAATCTTTTTTGTCCACCGGATAGTAGACATCCAGTTTGCAACGTTCCTTCCGGTAAGCGTCAGTCTCGGACTTGGCAATATACGGCAGGTCTTTTACGGTTTTATATACTTCCTGCGCATGCAGGGTTAACATACAGAATAATAGCAACAGAAGTGTCACTTTCCTTTTCATGGCATATTTGTTTAAAGGTTTGTAGCTGCAATATTAGGCAAATAATTTTAAAGAGCGGCTTCTTAATTGTTGAAAAGATTGTCTGTACGTTCAATTTTAATCATTACATTTGCGCAAGCATTCAATTTCTTACAATTATGGCACACCACTTGAATACCAACAAACAATTTATGGTAGGCAACGGCATCCTGGCCTTTGCAGTTATTTTCGTTGTCGTCATCTTCGTTTACATGAGCCTGCGCCTGCAGAAGCAGAAAGATGAAGACCGGAACTTTATCGAAACGTACACCATCACCCTGGAAAAAGGATTTATAGGAGATTCCCTGTCACTAATGATTAATGACAGCGTGCTGGTGAATAAGAAAATAACCGAAGAACCATTCAGTATGGATGTGAAACGTTTTGCCGAACAGAGCGCATTGTTGATTGTGGATAAAGCAACGGATCAGCTATCCCTGTTTGAACTGAGTGAGAAAGGTGGTAACTACCGGTTTGAAAAAGAGAATGGGGAAGTAAAACAGTTGGCGCAAAAATAATTCACCACAGAGTAACACAGAGTCTCACAGAGTTTAATCTATTGAAATAAAACTCTGTGAGACTCTGTGTTACTCTGTGGTGAAAACTTATTTCACCTGAAAATAGAACTTATGCTTCAGTGATTTTCCCGGCATCTTAAATGTCAGTTCCACAAAGTTCTCTTCATCTTCCAGACAGTCTTCGCTATTATAAGTTATCAGAATGTCTTCGCCACATGGCACAGCTTTCAGTTGGGAAGCGCAGTTAGAAGTAAGTTTCGGCATAGCAGCCGTAGTTATCTTCTTTCCTTTTATAAATAAGGAGACTATATAAGCATCCTTGCCGTCCGACTTTCCTTCGGCAGTGATAAAGGTTGGCAACTTCCGATAGTTCTGAACGACACCTTCCGCCCATTCGCGACGTGTCTTATCGAAGAAGTATTCTACGGCGGGACGCATTTTTGTGATGCACTGGTCTATTTCTTCCACAGAAGAGATATCAGAAATATGCTCTTCCATCTTCTTTATCAAGTCCTCCATCGCACGGTCCTGCTCTTCAAACTGACGGACCAACGCTTTATGTTCGCTTTCAGGGAAGGGGTAGCGTATCGCATAAGCGTACGTTATCTTACCGGACTTCTTATCACGGCGCTTCTCCCAGTACGAACCATCAACTTTAGAAAGTGAGATTCCCTTGATAAAAGGCAAAGAAGCTGCACGGGTAGAACCTTCGGCCATATACTGATCGACAAACTCCGTGATACGGTCACCGTTACCGGAAGTCTGTTTCACTGTATGCGAATCCGAGAACTCGACATTCTGTGCCACAGCTTGAATAATCTGTCTCTTCACGCTTTCCAGGCATTGCTGACGCGCCTCTTCCATCGAACCAGTCTCAGCAGAAGCCACGATATAGCCGGACTCCGCAGACTCATACCAGACGGGAGCTTTCTTATCACTCTTCTCAACGACTTTATATGCCTGGGCAAACAATGAAACTGTTCCCATGCAGAAAAGCAAGGCAACCGTAATTCCTATTCTTTTCATCTTCATAAGCGGTTTTCCTTTCTTTATTTCCAATCAACGGGCAGATTATGGATAATCACTTTACAGTTATCCACCGTCATTTCTACATACGAAAGTGTAGCACAAGGAGTACTGACACCTTTGATTTCGAACACCTTACCTATTCTGACACCTTTTGGCATCTTGTTTCCATAAGTCCAGGAAGTACAGCCATTCGTCTCTATCTGAGAGAAATTAGTAAAGGTCGCACCATCCGGATCAATCGCCGAAGTCATACGAATAGTCGCACTGTTATTCGTCACACCTGTATTGGTGAAGCGGGCATAGACACGAATACTTTCAGCCGTTTCATTGCCTTCACAAGACACCAGTTCGAAAGAAAGGTCATTGCAGGAAACCGAAATCTTACATTCGGGCAAAGGAGACTTCTCAGGCTGCACGACAACCGGTTCAGGAGACGTCACAGGCTCTGCGACAGGAGTAGGTTGCACTTCCGGAGCAGGTTCCGGGGAAGCCGGTTCTTCGGGAGCCGGTTCAGGAGTAACAGGTGATTCTTGCGGCTCCCGCTTCCCTATCTTTTGCAATATACCCAACACTTCATCGTAGCAAGGTACCGTTTCGGGAACTATAGACAAATAATCCGCAGCTTCATTCAAGAGCCCGGCATCTATCAGCACCTCCGCTTTTTTAATGATGACAGGACAATTCTGCTGGTAGAAATCAGCAATACGCTTACGTGTAGTGCGGATGAAACGTACAAAAGCCGGATCGGTAACCTTGATGCCGGAGATAAGCGAAGCAATCGCATCGTCCTTACTCCCGGTAGCGTCTCCCTGTACCTCGATAACGGCCGTTCCATATACACTGTCGTCATACTTATTGCGGGCAGTCAATGAAAACTCACCTGTAACCAGCGTCACGTCCCGCAGTAATCCTTCCGTCTTCTTCGTCTCTCCGAGAACAAGTTCGGGCTGAATGACGAACGCATTGTAAAGTGAAGCAGTTCCGGCATTATTGCGGGCAATAATTTGCTCCACTTTCAGTTTCAGTGCATCCATGTTCTTCTGGCTTAATCCCTTCTGCGTGGGCGTACCCGCCACAAAATGAATGTTATCCTGCGCCGCCGCACCCAGCGAAACGAGCAGCAGTAAAGCCCATAGAAATCTATTCTTCTTCATAAAATGCAGATTTATTTAATGGTTACAGTCAACCCTTGCCCCATTGTAACTACAGAGGCAACATATTCTCCCCCTAATTTCTCATCGAGGAAGTTCTTCAGTTCGGTACTAAAGCGGGAAATGGTATAAGCGCGTCCCTGCGCTTCATCCCAAATTGGCACTTGTACGGACATATCGATCACCTTGTCGTTGCTGCGGCTCATATCGTAAACACCATTCAAGGCGTGAACCTGCAACCAGTCTTCCAATACGGTCTTGAAACTTGCGCTTCCATCGGGCACCGGCTGGTCAAAATCCCAGTCGGTGATGGATTTCGCCAGTACCATTTGGATAGCCATCTCACGACCATTCTTCACAATGTCATTGAAAGAGGCCTGCAACTTGGTAAAGAACTCATCTTTTACCTTTTTGAGAGCATAGTCCGTCAGCTTAATGGTATCTGTAGTGACGTACTTACCACTTTGGAAAGTGGCGCTTGCCAGATTGCCTGCCGTCTGAAATTCAGTTGCTGTCAGCTCCAGCGACACTTCGCTTTGACGTCTTGTATCAGTGGTTGTCATCACTTTGGCAGTCACAATGATATCCGCGCCCATATTCTGAATCATCTTAGTTACGGCATCAGACTGAGTACCGGCTGTCAGCACGTCATTCCGTTTCGCCCGTTTCAGTTGGGCAAGGAAATCTTTCGTCTTATATCCGCGTGAACTGAACTCACTGGTCATTTTGCTCACGGCATAACTCAACATCTGATTGTGATCCAGGATAGCACGTATATCTTCATCTTCCCTGGTATAAGGAACCACCGTCACCGTAGGCAAACTTACCTGGCTGTTGGGAGTGCCCACTGCCATACCAAGATTAGTCTGCACCTTATTCCGGTTCAGATCTTTCTGCAAAGCATCGAACAGAATAGTCATTTCCACCGTGCAGCGGTATTGCTTACCTTGTTTTTCCGGTCCCTCCGTAACTGTATAGTCCTTAACAAACACGGAATAACGGTTTTCATCGAAAAAGCGGCGGTCATAGTCAGGTTTTGCAGTAGAAACCATCGGATTTCCCTTATTGACTCCATCCACCCCCGTATAGAATAAGGTATAGAAGGCAGACTTCAATGCCATATTTGCCGCCTCTTTCTTCTTCTCACTGATACCCAGGGCACGGACAGTCAATGTGTTTCCCTGCTGTTGCAGAAAGACCACTTCACTGGAATAATTCTGTCCGCAAAGAGTGGCGGACAGAAATATTCCCAAAAGAAACATAAAACAATGCTTCATAATAACTGTATGGTTTTATTAGTTGAAAATCCCGCCCATCAATGTCTGTTCGCGGGAAACGATCTTTATCGGTTGCTCATCACGGATGGCTTTCATGATTTCTTCACCACCCTTCTGCACCTTACACAAAGAGATATCATCTCCTTCAACCGCCTTCACGGTCAAACGGCCGATTTCCTTCTTGGCTTCGCGTCCGGCAACTTCACGTATGGCATAAACAGTAAATTTCTGGGCTTCTTTCACACCATTCATGGAGCCGAGGTTAATGTACACTTCCTCTGCCTTGCCCTTCTTCTCGCTATTTACTTCAAGGATAGTTCCTTCCATTTTGAAGTATTCATCCACAAAGTCGCGCATGCTGTATACCGCACTTTTGATAGTGTTGGCAATGGCTTCTTCCTTATTGCCACCGGTTCCTCCGGTCAGTCCGCTGTGCTGGAACGTCTTTGTACCGATCAATGTACCGTTCTTCGGATTGATAACTTTCAGTGTATAAGATACTGAGCCATCATAATATCCTTTTCCATCTCTTGTCTTATAAGCAGCAGTCATAGAAGATACCTGACCTGTAATGATGAACTGTGCCCCCAATTCTTCCATCACTGAGAGGCGGTCCATTTCATTATCGTCACCCGAAGAGATATTAGCAGATGAGCGACGTTGCGATTCAATACGCAAGGCATCCTGTGCATCCACATCAATCAGAATCACACGTTCCATCTTCTGTATACCCTCAATCACCGTATTACGCAAGCCCTCTACCCACGAGAACGGTGCATCGCTGGATCGTTTGAAATAGTCAATGAATACCGTAGGTTTTCCCTTCGGCTCATCAAAGTTCTGGCAATAACCGGCAAGTGAATATACCACACAAAACACTAAGAGTACAATCTTTCTCATAAACTTCTTGAATTATATAATTTAAACTTCTGAACTTGCATCTTACTTTAATTTTTCAAAAATAAACATTTGTTATCAAACCGCAAGAGCGTTTACGTTTATTAACTCAAAAAAGAAATACAATCACGGAAAACAGTGACAACCTCTATACCGTGTACCGATTGTATCAGAATCATGTCCGCATCGGACTATCGTTTTGATCATAATAACTTCGGTGTGATTATGTATTTTGCTGTATATCAGTATTATATGCGATGTGTTGTATCTTTTTATAGCACATAAAATCTTGTATGCTCAAAAAAGGGGGGAATAAGAATTACCCTGTATTCCCCACGATTTTTATTTCTATCTTCGCTGAAAATAAACCTCAAAACAGTAAGACGTATGATAGAAATTAATCACAGTTGTAGAGCATTCCTTAATAATAAGGGGCAAGTAGTTATTCGTGTTAGATGGAATAATCGGAAGGACGAAGTTGGTTTTTCTGTTGGTTGTAATGCCGATCCAGACAAATGGGATAAAGAGAACCAAAGAGCTAGGTATAATACTACTCATAAAGTTGGTGGAAAGATGGTGGTAGCTAGAGATATTAACAATCGTATTTCTCAATTTCTAGAGTGCATCGAGGAGTCTTTTACAGAATACAGCTTAAATTCTCAGTTGCCAACCAAAAGTGAATTGAAGGAACTGGTTAATGAGAAGCTGGGACGAATAAAAGAAGAGGTAGTACTAGATAATCCAATAGAGCGAGAAAAGTCTTTTCGTGAAATTTTCAATGAATTTTTAGAAGTTTGCTCTACAGAGAGAAGCTGGAGTGAATCTGTACATCATAAATATGTTCAAGCATGGAATCATTTAAACAGCTGTGATCCCAACATATCTCTAGCGACACTTGATAAGAATAAGATGACAGAACTTAAAAAATGGTATGTGAAAAATGGATATCGTAACCGCACCACTGTAAAACAATTCAGAATATTAAAGTCTTTTCTTAGATGGATTGATGCTAATGGTTATCCAGTAGAGCAAGGAGTACTCAGCTATAAGGTAAACTTAACTGTGACTAAAAAGGAAGTGACTTTTTTGAAATATAAAGAATTACTCCATTTTGCATCTTTCCAATTTCCTAAAAGTAAAGAGTATTTAGATAGAGCTAGAGATATGTTTTGTTTTATGGCGTTTACATCTTTACGTTATTCTGATTTAAGCGCATTAAAGAGAGCGCATATTTCAAATGGGAATATTGAGATGTATACTCAAAAAACGAATGATAGAATTACTGTTCCTATAATAGAAAATGCTCAAAAGATTATAGATAAATATTCATGGTATCACTCCAAGAACGGTACAATATTTCCTGTTGCTTCGAATCAAAAACTTAATGATTACTTGAAAGAAGCTGCTGAGTTGGCTGGTTTAGATAGAGAGATAGTTGAAACCTACTTTATAGGTACGCAACGACATGAAGAAATCCATAAGTTTTATGAAACGATAAGCTGTCACGATGGACGTAGAACTTTCGTTTGCTGTTCTTTAGCTTTAGGTATATCTCCGACTGTTGTGATGAGTTGTACCGGACACGCAGATTATGAAAGTATGAAGCCGTATATAGAAGTAGCAGACGAAACACAGAAGATGCAAATGGAAAAATGGAATACTCACCAATATAAGTCTGATATCATAGAAAGTCTAGATAAAATGAATCCGACACAATTGAAAGAACTTTGTGAACATATTAGGAGTATAGCTTAACAAAATTTCATATATTTGAGGCAGCATTCGGGAAAAACGGGTGCTGCTTTTTATTGTAATTGCTTAAATTAGTACTATTATGGAAAATGAGAATAAACTTAAAAAAGGTACTTTTGAAAAGATAAGTGAAAACCTTTATAAAATCAATGGTAATGAAGTTCCTTTCACCAATGAAGGTGACATGGATTTAATTCCAATAGTAAGGGATATTGTTGAACAGGGAAAGGATGTAGTCCTTGAAAATTATAACTCGGGTAAATCAAGTTATTCCATTGATGGTGAGAATGTACCAATAGCTGAGATAGTAACAGAAATAACAGATTTCTTAGATTCATTGCCTATACACCAGAAGACCATAAAGAAAAAATATTGTTACTATAAACTCGGAGACAAGGAGTTGTCGGTTGAAAAAGAACTTATCCCACTTGTAGAAGATATTTCCAACAAAAAAGATATATCAATTAGTCAATATAAGTTTCAAAAGGAATCATATCTCATTAATAATAAATCAGTGCCTGTAAATGATGTAATATTTGAAATCCGAAGTATGTTCGCATGTTGGTTGGAAGCTTGGAAAGTTGATGAATGCCATTATAAAATAAAGGGGGAAGAGTTTCATATAAAGGATGATGACGTACAAATAATAAATAAACTTATAAATGGCATAGATGAATCCAATGTGCCAAAATATGAACAGAAAAAATGTGTATATGATATTAGTGGTAATGAGTGTCTTATTGCCAATCTAAGTTCATATCTAGTTTTTCTTTTGTATGATAAGCCTAATTTTGATGATAAAGTTGCGGCTGAAATAAAAGAGATTTATTTGAAAGATAAAATAGATCTAAATAAGAAGGAACTTGCTAAGAAAGCACATTGTTTTATAAGCACTCTTCCTAAACCAATTTTCATAGCAATAAGGAAAGCAGAAAAAGAATATAATGAGGACAGTATATTCCAACTCAGGAAAGATTTAAAGTCTGACACAAATTCACGTTTTCAGCATATTGCTCCGAAAGATTTTGTTGATATTCAAAAGCAAATGATGTCCTATTATGATGGATTTTTAGAACTAATATTTGAAGAAATAGATGAAGAAGAAGCAAGGCTTTTATATCAGAAACTCGAATCAGAGGATATCGAAAATATTTATACTTTTATTGGTGAAGAGATCAAGAATCAGCGTTTGAAAGTTAGGAATGGGATAAACTTGGAGGATATGTATGATGCATTAATTAATAATACACAGTCTCCCCAATATGAACCTATATCTGAATTTTGCTTATATTTTATACAAGCTGTTGTTACTGTGTATCATGAGGAATATGAAGAGTGGAAAAACAAAGCGGAAGTAGAAGGTATTATAAATTTAGACCTTACCTCGGAGTTTTATTTTAGGGAAGGTTATAAGAATGAAGTCTTTTTATTTTATTATGCTTTTTTTGAAGGACAGTTTTTTAACCAGTTATTCCATGCTATGAATTACGGTTTTATAAAACCTGAAGTAATGAAGAAGTATATCATTGATAGGTTACAAGAATTGGAGTTGGCAGAATATGTCCAAAAAAGATATGATGAATACCGAAAAGTAACTGGTGGCGGCAAGGATTTTTGTTTTTGTGATATTACTGAACTCTCATTAACTAGTCGCTTACCTATGCCAGATGGATTTGATAATAAGAAATTGGTAAAACTTCACCAAGCTTTTTATAGTTATGTTGATGCCGGACAGCCTTTGTGCTTTTTTTTAGGGAGCAGTACATCTAATACTGATACAAAAACTGTATTATGGAATGGTGACCGTCACACCCTTCAAGTTTTTATAAAAGAACTATATGGTAAAGATGCTAAAGGAAAGCCTAAGAGTAAGACTCCTAATAATATATGGAAAATAGCCTGTAATATTTTTCTGCCAAAAGGAGAGAAATTAAGTGAGAATACATTGAAAACCGGAGAAATCCAATTAGCGGAAGAGATTAGATTAGAGATAGCGGAGAATATCCAAAAAATAAGAATCTTAAAATGGAAAGATACCAATTGACTCCATAATATAATACTCTATATAACATATATATAACGTTCATATAACTTGTGTTATATGTCTCATAATCATGGAATTATACTTGATGTAATTCCATTTTTTTGTGCATATATTTGTGCCAGAAATCAAAACGATCGTAGCAAGGATTTCAATAGAATACTAATATAAAAAAGATATAATGAAAACTTTAGAACTAAGAGATAAGCCTCTTTTCCAAGCTACCTTAGGTGATCTGATAGAGGCATTAAATGAAGGGTTTGCTAATGAAGGTAAAAATGGAAGAGCTAACACAAATCCGTCAAGTGAGAAACGGTATGTATATGGTCTATTTGGCATAAGTAAGCTCTTTGGCTGTAGTCAAGCAACAGCTCAAAGAATCAAATCAAGTGGTGTCATCGATGCAGCTATTTCTCAAAACGGGAAGATCATTGTAGTCGATGCAGATCTAGCTCTAGATTTACTAAGAGTGTCTAATAAAAAATGGGGGCGTAAGAACTCCAAGTAATTAACCGGAATAGACAGTTTCGCTGGAAAATATGCCGGCTGTTTTCAATGGTGAAGCTGTCTATTCATAAATCAAGAAAAGCATGAAGGAAAAGAACTGAGAATTACTTGTCTTAAATGGACAGGTAGGACAGATTGGAGAGACTGGTGTAACTCCAATGGTAACAGTTTCATTAGTGAATGTCCAGCAAGACTCTTTGATGAACAAATCAGAGACAGTCAATGAGGTTCAGCTATGGCTAAATATGATCAAATATGATAATAAAATGTAGTGATATAAGATCGATTATAATCAAGTAGTCGTGCATATAACTAATTGAAATCAAGAAAATTAAGATGCGTAAAACGTTTGATTTATTCACTTATATTTGCTCACGAATATTGAAAAAATAACAATTATGAAAAAGTTAGAATTAAAAGAAGGTGTGGTCTACCACATGTGTGAAATTGGTATTGAGAACTTGTCTCTTAATAGCATTACCTCCAATCGTAAGGACAAGAAACAGATTGATGACAAGTTGAAAAGTTGCGAAGCGACGGGGATGCAGATTCCGGCAGTCATCACAGATTCAAGTATTGCTAAGGAAGCGGGATACTCTCTGACTGATTTTCTGACTAGTAAGGATATTTGTACACCGGAGGAGATTTCTATAGGTTATACAGTATCTGAGGGAAATAACCGTTTTAGGGCATATTTGAAAGCATTAGAGAAGGCGAAGATGAATCCAGATTATGTCCCTTTCGACTTTATCTTTATCTACAAGATATATTCGGATGCTGAAAGTTTTCGTCAGTCATACCGTAATATGAACTTGTACAATGTCCCCACAAAGACAAAGGAATTTGCCAATGATGTGCTAGCCACTACAGACTTACCTGTACTTCTAAGCTATAAGGAGAAGATAGCTAAAGGACTCGCTGCTAAAGCTGCAGGTTATGCAACTGTTGGAAGGGAAATCGTAAAGCGTGACATGGAAAGTATTTTCAATGGTAAAATACCTTCCGAAATTAGTAATACAGGAATATTGGCTACGACAGATCCAATTTATAGTGCTGTTATGCAGGCATTCAGTTCAGAAAAAAAAGCAAAGTCAATTGTAAAAGGTACTAATCTTTGGAGTTACAACGCAAAAAAACTTTCCGCTAGTAGTGACAAAAAAGCTGAATCTAAGAAATTGGTAAAACTGTATTCTATTTTAGGTTCACGTGAATGCAGTGAACTTATGGATGTTAAAGCTGAAAGCGGTAGAACCAAGGAACAGATTATTCATGAAATTCTAGAGAAACGTTATGTAACATTGTAGAACAGACCGAAAAGTTTTTAAAGCTTCCCCATCATATATAAGTGGTGGGGATTCTACTAAAATGAACGAGCTATGATAAGACTATATAAGGAATATATTGACTTGGGGTACATCTTCTGTTTGCCAGAACAAATTAAATTGAATTCTAGTGTATTGGCTACATATCAATGCGTTTTAAAAGCATGTATTGGTAGGGCTCTTTTAAAAGCTGTACCCGCAAGTATATTTTTGGAGAAGGGATTGCTAGCAATTGATGATAATGGTACTCCATTAACTTTATTGGATCAAGATTTATCCCAAAAATTGGTGATAATTGAGGATCTTAATTTATTCTTTGCATTGCAGAGAGAAGAGCTTATTTTAAATAATAATGTTTGGCTAGAAGTATTATCAAATCTTCCTAAGAACAGAAAACGTACTTTTTAGCTTATAGACTTATTTAAAAACATATTATGCCTTCCTCATAGAACACCGGAAGGAAGAAATGTTACAATTCTTTGATTGTTCTAAAACAGAAGATACGGCTTCTTATTGGCATATGCATATAAATGAGGACTGGTAAGTCTGAGGTTTGCTCCTTTTAATAATAAAAACTTATGAATAAATTGTATTGTAATCAGACAGGAGGTCATGAACTTCCTGTTACAGCCCCTTTCATGCTTAAAAATATCCCGGGTATGAAGGAAATGAAGGAGTTAGTTAAAGTGAATATTATTAATCTTAATAAAAAAAGTAAGAAATGAAAAAGGAATATCATGGCAAGGCAATTTATCAGCCTTCCGGCAAAGCTGCCGAATATGGAGAATGGGCTTGTAATTTTTATATTGGCTGTTCGAATTGGTGCGACTATTGTTTCTGCTCAGAAATTTTAAAGCCAGGTTTGTGGAGTTTTACAGTAACCTTGAAAAAAGCCTTCAAGGATGAACAGGATGCTATTGCGGTATTTGAGAAGGAACTCTCCAAAAATTTGCAGGCACTGCATGACTTCGGATTATTTTTCAGTTTTACTACTGATCCACTACTTCCTGAAACAATGGAACTGACAGCACAGGGAGTAAAGACTTGTGTGGAAAACGGTGTGAACGTGAAAGTTCTGACCAAGCGTGCCGATTTCATGGACAATCTCTTTGGATTGCTGGCTAGCTATGGGAACTTTGATGAGGACTTGTACAAGAAGCATGTGGCTTTCGGATTTACCCTGACCGGACACGATGAACTGGAATCGGGTGCATCATCCAATATAGAACGTATCGGTGCTATGGAGAAACTGCATAACAGGGGGTATAGAATATTTGCAAGTATAGAACCGATTGTAGACTTTCCGTCTTCCATGCAGATGATTAACGGTTCTCTTCCTTTTTGCGATCTCTATAAAATAGGATTGATGTCAGGTAATGGGATAACGTATGATCCGGTTGAAGCACAAACCTTTTTATTGGAACTACAGCAGTTATCCGGACAACCTAAAATATACTTGAAGAATTCCCTGATCAGACTGCTTGGTGTGGATAGAAAGACACTGCCTGAGAATTTTGTAGAGAGTAACTACAATATGTTCGGTTGATGATGATGCCTATGGGAAGTCTCGAATGAAGGGGCTTCCCCTTAATCTCAATTATATTGTGGGTGGATTGAACTCAAACCGGGAAAGATGCGGTTCATATGCCTTTTCCACATGATTGTGACAGATGAAATTATAAATAATTAAATAAATAACAGAATGAAAACGAATGAAGAAAATCGTGGCATCCCTAATTGGATGCGTTACAGAAGTGCAAGCATTGATTTGTCGAAAAGTGAAACCTATTTGTTTCCCGGTGCTTTCTATGGAAACAGACACATTGAAAGGGTGATTTTTCCTGAATGGGCTGAGACAGTACCGAGAAACTTATTTAAAGGATGTACTAAATTGAAAGAAGTCACCCTTCCTGCCGATTCGGATATTAGCGAGTCTGCATTTGAAGGATGCGTAGCTCTGACCGACATTTATTTGCCGCTTTGCATTGGTAATATAGCGGCAAAAGCTTTCAAGGGATGTCCAGAAAATATCAGGTTCCATGTGAATTCCCCTATCATTAGCCCTGAAAAATTGAGACAGCATATTGAAAAGGAATTGGGACGAAGTATCGAACTGTATGACAACATTGGGGGGAAATCAAGAAACAGTTTTTAGTTTATGGATTTATTGAAAACCATATTATGCCTTCCTCATAGAACACCGGAAAGAATAAATGTTACGATTCATCCGGGAGAAAACGGATTTGATATACCTTTTCCGTTTGGAACGATAGTAGTACCGGACACACCGGATGGATATTGCATTTCTAGTGGGTGTGGTTCAGGAAAGACTGAATCCATTAAATCGCTGATACGTCAGAAATGGGATCAAGGTATATTATATTGTGTTGATACTAAAAACGAATGCAGTAGAATGTATCAATGGATCGTAGATAATCTGATTGGAGAGATACTACATGGCGAAACCCTAAAGCCTAATGATGTGCTGATGATCCATTCGGATGCTGATTTTGAGAAGATGAAGGAGTACAAAACACATCCGGAGCAAATAGTTCGTATTAGGATTCTAATCATCACACATGTACGTTTCTTTACTGACCTGATTAACTATTTCTTGCTTTATGAACCGAATAATCCAAATCCGGTTGTTCCTGTATTTGATGGTGACTTCAAGAAATTAATGCAGCAGGGCAACTTAAGAAAATATATCCTTCTTGATGAAACTCCACTGTTCTTAAGACCATTCATTACTTTCTCTAAGGGTTTGCTAGGCGTATTCTCCGAGAAGAATAAAAAGGGAGGTTATCGGTGTAAGTCCCAAACGGATATAAAGGATATGTATGATACATTTATAAAGGGAGGGAGCTTGGATTTCTATAAAGGGACAGACAGGGTTAGTCAAATCAAACGGAATGTTGTATTGGGGTTGATACCGAAGCATTACTCTGAATGGATGGGGATGAAGGATAAGAACTGCAATATCCATTTCTATCCGTCTGACCTGATCCAACCCGGTATGGGTTCCCACGTGATTATCTATGAAGGAGCAGGAGATGTGTTGTTGGGTAAAAGTTCCTGCTTTAAGTTACTTGATATAACTCCGAAGTATAACTGCCAGGTTGATTTTAGAGTATTTACTTTGGGGTTGAGCAGAAAACATAAACCGGATAATGCAACGTATACGTCATTCGTCAAGTCTGTTCGCTCTTTATGTTGTAGTTTGCTTGGGGAAACACTGATTGTTATCTGGAAAGACTACAGGACGGATGATGAGAGGATATTAACTAAGGAGGCAGGCAAATCAGAATGGGCTGATAAACTTAGAGAAGCACTACTGACAGAAGGACTACCCAGAAGTAATTTTACTGTTACATATTATGGTGCATCCGATACAAAATCAACTAACACATATAGGGATTATCAGAATATTATCCTTTGCGGTAATTGGGATCTGCCTTCTTCTGTATCGGGGAAACTAAGGAAAGCATATAAATCTAAAACTAGTCAGGATGAGTATAAGTTTTGGTATACAATCCAATTGCTCTCTAGAATTGGCATAAGAAAGAATGATGGACTAAAGTATACAGTTTATTATTCTTCTGATCACCCGAAGAAGTTTATCAAGTCTTTGGACGATTACCTAAATAAGAACAAGATAACTATGAAATCGAAGAAGACTACTACCGATCCCGTATGGATGGTACGAGTAAAATCTATAAAAGGAGGGAGTAAGTATGTAGATAAAATTGGGAAACTGATAAAATATAACCCAGCTTTGGAAAAAGCGATTAGTAATAATGACAAAACCTTTCAGATGGATATTCCTCTTAATGTTATTGGGGGAATTATCCCAATGGGAGGCAAAAAGCAAAGATCAAACTATAAGAGGTTGATTGATTTTATGAAGACTAGTTTAGGAATTTCCCTAAATATACCTGATAATAGAAAATCTATAAAGCCCAAACCTTAGTCCGTATTTTTGAAATTGCGGTATAATATATATAAGAGTATAAAAATACGGAGTAGGAATAGTAGAGAATTATCATAAAGATAGTATTAATGAAAACAAATGTTGTTTTCCATGAGGAAGTATCTCCCAAAGGAGACACTTTCTCCATGTTTATGAAATAATGCTATGTATTAATTGCCATAATGTATTTGCTTGTTATCCTTTATATATAGCTTCATTATTTCCCCTTCATTTCATCCAATTAGCCATGCAAATAAAAATGACGGACATAATTGAAAACTATGAAGGGATGAGTTTAGAAGCTATATCATTATTGCCTCAAGTACCCCATTTATTCCAATTATCATCCTCATTGTTTAATTTATCATTTCTCCGAAATCTCTATATCCCAATGAATCCCCTAATTGATAACAGGGGGATTGTCCAAGTGCGGAGCGAGAGTGAACCCTTTAGAGTATGTCTGTGGGAGTGACGTTATTGTCTTTCGTAGTGTAACGGAGAAAGAATAGTCACGAGTTTCTTTAGAGACATACGTGGTGAACGTAAGCGTTAATAAAAGAATGATAACTATGCCGCAATTTCAAAATGCCGGAGTTGCTGTTTCAGTCTCATGCAACATGGGGAATAACCATAGACAATAACTTCTCTTGACTGTTACAAAAACATGTATAATGACCTTTGCAATTCCTATTTTTGTATATTTGTAAGTTGTAATCAAATTCACTAACTAATATTTAGATGATATGCCGAAGAAAATAAATACTGCCCAATTAGAAAAACAAAATAGAATCATTGACTTTTACAAAAGGTGGAATATTGATCTGAATGAAAAAGAGCGTTGGCATAGTTTCAGAAACAGGGTTTTAAATTCCTACATGAAGATAGGTAGGGCGATAAGCTATAGTTCGGAAATGGAGAATGAGTTTTTTGAATTAATAGGAATTCATAAAAGACCTGCGAATATTTTTGATTTTAATGTTTTAGAGAATGAACTCTCTAAAAGTCCAACATATAATTATCTTTTTGATACTAATGATATGAAAGGGTTTATATTGGGAATTCAAGCTGTGTTTTGGCTGAAAGAACTGACCAAAGCTCAAAAAAAAGATTTTTTAATAGGTATTCAAGAAGCCGTCTCGATTACAGGCGTTCCTTTGGGGATAAAGCAAACGGAATCCGAAATAATATTTTATCCAGAGGGAGCTAAACTTCTTGATGAAAAACTTATAAATGATAATTTAGATTGGTTATCAGCACATCCTAAAAGTTACGAGACATTTAAAATGTCACTAATGGAAATAGGAATACAAGGTAAAGAGAGGAATGTTGTTGATCATCTTAGATTATCCCTTGAACTGTTACTTAAAGACATTTTTAATAATGGAAAAAGTCTTGAAAATCAAAAATCAGATATTGGTAATTATTTGAAATCCAAGAATATTAGTCCCGAAATATCCAACCTTTTAGAAAGAGTATTGGACTACTACGCTAAGTATCAAAACAACAAGGCAAAGCATGATTGCGCTGTTTTATCTTCCGAAGTAGAATTTATTTTGTACCTAACCGGAACAGTCATGAGATTTTTATTAACCAATCAAGAATCTCATAACTTGCTTTAACTCAGCATTCGACAATAGATTATTATTGAGAGAATAAGCTTTGCATATAAATAAAGGTAGTGTAAAAGCTATCTTCTTTTTTTATTTTGTTCGATTTATTATTCAGCATAATGATTTTATTATTACTTTTACATAAACGTTAAATAAAAGACTTTATGAAAAACACTTTAAAAGGTATTCTGGAGGCTTTTCAAGGAGCAAATGGAGATGAAAAGTTATTGCTAGAGGAAATGAATAAACTTGCTCACCATTTCTTCTTTGGTGGATATTTCCAAATAAACAATAGAAAGATTTATCTTTGTGATATAGAATTCTATTACCATGAAGAAGGTGATGGAGCAAAGATCAAGGATTATATTATGTATCATATTTCTGATAAAATAAAAGATCCTACTATGAAGAATGAGTATTATCCCCTTGGCTCATTCAACGCACATGTATCGGGAGTTGATTTTACTTTTGAAAATAAGGATAGACAATATAGAGCTGCTATTCTTATCAGAGGTATTAAGGTAATAGACAAAGATAGTGAACCTATAATTGAAACAAGACCAACTTATGTATATGAATATCTTCTTATGGGTAATTCTCTTTTTGATGATGGTATACATATTAAATGGATTGACGAAGAATTACCAACCGGACCAATAGAACAGGGTTATCGAAAAAATGTATGTCAATATGATCCTTTTGGTAATAGGATAGAATATCAAGGCGATGCAAACAATAAACCTGTCACAATCGGAAAAAAGAAATACTACCAATGTACACGTGAGTGGAGGTTTTGGATTAAGTAGACTTGGCAATAAAAGCTTCTAATGAAACAAATGAGTATGATTACAGATATCATATAAACAAATCTTTTTCGGTTTTGGCTAAGTGCCTTAATATTGTTAATTATGAATAATAGTAATTGGGATGAAAACAGATAAACAAATAAAGGGAATAAATGGGAATTTAATAGTTCATGGTATTATAAATGACTATTGGAAGAGTGACTATCAGAAAATTGATCAAGACAATGATGATGGTATAGATGGTATAATTCATGTTAGACGACATGGAGAATTAACAGGTGAAGTTATCTATGTACAAATAAAATCAGGTGATGGTTATAAATCTATAACTAAAAAAAGACCTGAATATATTGGCATTAACGTAGGTGCTGATTATATTAATGAACATAAGCAAAGATGGAATAGACTTGTTGGAGCTGTTATATTGATTTTTGTAGATGATACAAAAAAAGCCTACTGGGCAGATCTTAAAGATGAAAATTCTTATTCAGTAGAAAATAAATCTATTATCTTAATTCCAAACAAACAAAGATTTGGAGCACATTCTAAAGGGCATTTTAGAAAAATAGGTAATATTTTTCCTAATGATAATAAATTACATACGATAAAAATAGAACGTTCAGACCTTTCCTATTTAAGAATAGATGAACCGTTAAAGCAATCTGCACGTCGTTTCTATATTGAGTGGAGTCATTCAAAAATTGGAGACAGAACAAATCCTAGTTTAGGAGAAATAATAATTAATAGATCGGGATGGAGACATATCAGCCGCAGTAGTCGAGGATATGATAAAATATTTCAATCATGGCAATTACTTAGCATTGCAAGAAAAATGATACAAATAGTAGATAAAGCCTATCAAATAACAAAACATGTATCAACATTTGAAGATGAAAATCAATATATACTAAAGGATTACATTAGCTTAAGAGCAAATATCATAATCCCCAATAGAAATAAAACAGTAATTCAAGTAATCTTAAGAAGAAGCAGGACCGTCAATAAAGTTAATCGAGAAACAAATCAAAAAATATGGTTTTATTCAGTTTATGAACCTAGAAGAGGGGTTTGAAATAGTAAATCTACTAATCATTCACGTTGAGATAACTATCGAATACTTTTCAGCTCGCCTAAATCAGTGTGAAAACTAGTAGATCTACCGTGACAAAGGTATATATTTTATCTCATATTTTATAATAAACGAACTTTCCTTTTTCACTTTTTAATACGCCAAAGCAAGAATAATCTTATCTGGCAACGCACTAACCTCTGCAAATCTTAACCTGCTTCCTCCAAGTTTAATCGCTGAATCCTTATAACACCCTATAAATTCCTCCTTTGGCATAAAGAATGGATAACCGTATGGGACTCCTCCCCAATAGACGGGAACTTTAAAACCATCGAATCCATGACCAGTTATAATCTTTGCGTCAGTGCAATAAATTGTCTTTGAATCATAATTAAGCCAATCAATTTCTCCGTCCCTATATTGACGAGTGAATATTAGCTCCAAAGTCTTCTCGGATGTAATATCTATTTTGAATCTAATCCCACCGCTAGAGAACTTATCTAAATTCTTCTGTATTTCATTTTCTATTTCACTAATTTCTTGTTTGGCGAGATCATACACCTTGCCCATTACAAATATTTTCTTTTTCATATTATTCTAGTTTTCTTTCTATTATTATTGATGTTTCTCCTTGTCCGTCAGTTTTGAAACTTAGTTTCTCGTAATTAACAAGTTGGCATAACCGATCCTCATATGTATCTATCAGCCATTGCATACTAACCAATGAATGCCCATCTTCATCTTCATATAATTCCCCGTCTTCATCCGCTATATCTGTCATATCAGAGGTAGTCAGACTGAATATATGAGCAGCCAATTCTATAGAGATGTAATTAGCGTCATCAGTCGCATATAACTTAGGGGGATATTTTATTTGGATGAATACTGCATTCTCAAAACAACTGATTCTGTGTCTTACCGGAATATCAGAGAGCCCGTCCATTAGAAGCTCGACTATGGGGTAATCTACTTCCTGTATATCTCCTGTATAATAACGTTTCATCATTTCCACTCTAAAATTGGCTATCAAAGACAAGTCCTGTATTGGCATTTTTGCTAGCCGGGGGTATAAGATACCGTTCTCATCAATATAGCTTTCGGGATCAGTACATTTCAATTCTTTATCTCTTGGTGTTGAAAATCTTTTTATTTTCATATTACTTAGTTTTCTGTGATTTGATTAATTCTGCTCCAAATGTTTTTTCAGGTATTCTTGGAGTTGGGTATTTAGGCTGCCCATTGTACTGCCATTGCTTTCGCTATACCAGGAAATGTTTTACTTCTTAATGTTCTCCTTTCTTCTGCCGATACTCCTGAAAAGAAAATGTCTGTGTACCATTTGGGTGATTTGTTCCCATTCTTAGATATGACAAACTCTCCCTTTCCTACTATTTTTGTTGGTATCAGTTGAGGAAGGTTCTTTAGCCATAGACATGTTTTTTTGAAGCTTCGTCACCAAACTGCCAAGGTTCTATGATCTGATCCGGCTTTCTCCATCGGGTACTCATTATGCCAACTGGATTTTCTATGGCTATCTTCTTGATTCCTACACTAGCTACGGACATGAAAAATTGAACAGCTTCTTCTCTGTCTACCGCTCTATTCGGATAAAGTGGATGTGGTCTCCTTTCAGCAATCGGTAAATTACTATCGTCAGGATGATGATACCATTTAGCTCCACTGACCGAAAGATAGGTGCAAGGTGGATGGGCAATCATAATATCCCAATCTCCATCCAAAAAATATTTTTTCCTATTTTGTAGTGTTCCTCCTCTGTTTGCTACAATATCGAACATATCCCCTTGATAGTGTCATTCCGGATGTCCACCACTACAAAGGAAAAGATCACAACTAAAAGCACAGTGACCTCTTTCTCTGAAAGCCTTGCATACCGCTTGACTTTCTTCACATGCTACAAGTATATTCATCCTAATAAGCTGTTTGAAATATCACATCCGTCTTAGCCTTTTCCAGTTTCTAAATAAAGTGAATCTTCTTGTGTATTCATTTAAGGATTCTTGTACCTGCGTGTCAATTGTGATTAAGGCTCTGTTATTGGCTGTTAAACAATTTTTCATAAGTCAGTCTTTTGTTTTTTGTGATTTAATAATTAAGGTGATGTGATAATTCTTTTTCAGATATTCTTGGAGTTTGGAATATCTGTCTAGCCTACATCTTCCACGTGGGCATAAAACAAATATCTCTTTAAGGCTTATTTCTAATGTTAAGTTATCGTCCGTACTATCCTTTTTATCCAATAGAGAAGCCAGTTGAGGAAAATATTCTCCTAAAGCTTTTATATCATTGGAGAACTTATTCGTTCGCTCTTTCGAATCGGAGTATGATTCTACCGGAGTTTTTGGTATGTCACCACAATCCTTGTTAAGCGAATACCATAATTGGGATGTGTCTGTCATAAATTTAAGTATTTAATTCATAGTTAGGGATTTCAAGGTTTTGTAGCAGAGTTTCGGCATTTTTTAGGGTAGAGAAGAGAAAAATAAAAAACGGAACACTTTTTCAAATGCTCCGTCCTTTAATAACTGATATAAATCTAGTCATGATATAACTTAAATGGCATCTTCACTCCTTTATAGTTTGTGAAAGTGCCTGAATAACAGATGGCATCAAATGTTCCATCAAACGAGCCTGCATTATCTCCTTTTTCATTATATTCAGTTAGTTTCATTTTCTCGTTTGACAAGTAACCAGATAATCCAAGCACATTATCACTGCCATTTTGGGTATAATAATAACTGCCCGATATACTATGATCATCTACGGTAATTTGCATTACTATTTCATATCTATCATTAATAGTTCCCTTAAGGATTATTTTTCTATTTTGGCTTGAATCAGTATAATATTCTTGATCTACTGCTCCGCTAACTCCAAACTCATCTTTTAATGTATTGTTTTTAGTATTTATAATAGACACTAACCCATGTACTAAATTGGATAAACACACATCACATTCATTTTCTCGGATTTCATTAGGGAATAATTTTACAAATTCTTTTGCTACTTCTCTTATAGTTTTACCTACGACTAATAATTCTCCAATCAAGGTATCATTTTTGTAATCAGTGACAAAGAATAACACATAGTATGAATTTCCAACTATTACTTTCTTTGCATCTGTTCTGGCATCCTTGTCATTTCTATAAGACTGGATTAACATTTCCGAATTATTAGGTTGAATATTGATTGTATAACCTCCAAATATTTCATTAAATGAAACAGAAGTAATTTCTCCTTTTAAAAGAAAAAGCTTCTGCGATAATACATCCGATGCTAAAAGTGTATTTCGATTAGCTAACTGATAGATAACATTTGCATCGGATAAATATTCATATTTACTCAATGAAGATGCTATCTGGTTAATTGCATATCCAAACTCTTTTTCTATTGGATCAATAGTTTGAGCATATAATGAAACATGTAGCATAAACATTATATAAATCAATGAAAACTTGCGAACTAATATCATCATTTTCATTTGTGCAATTGGGGATCTGTTGTCAAATATCCAAATAATTCCGAGATAACATTATCCCCTCCTATTGGTAGGATTAATTTAAACATCTCGTTAAAATTGTTTTGACCTGAGAGTGGGGTTAACACAACTCCTTTTTTGATGTTCTTTTTTATTGATTTAATTAATATTCCATCGTCATACATTTCTGTCAGTTCTACATCATTGTTTTTAAGAAATATAGTTCCATGTAGATTTCCATCTGTGTTATAACTAACTAAATATTTAATATTTTTTGATTTGTCAATAAATATATATTTTTCTTTATTCCATGTGTTATCCTTATAATAAGCCTCGATTTTGAGCTTAAGAGAGCCATCAGGATTAAAAGATTCTTTTATACATACCCCATTTAGTCTGTCGTTTGAATAGTTCATAGTCAAGCGAGTTATTTCATATCTTCCGGTTTTTACACTCCTTGTAATTTCACTCAAATTGCCAGCCCAATTATACTCATATCTTCCGGTTGGTACTTTTTTATATTCCGGTTCTTTTTGTTCTAAAATCCAAGTGCCATTTTTCTTTCCATGTTTATAAGTTCCTTTCATTGAACAAATACTATTGTACCGTTCCATATTCCAATAACGAATACTCCCATGCTTAGTTTCGATACCATTTTTCATATAATACTGATATTCGACATCTCCAATGTCAAGCCACATGCGATCACGAACCTTGAAATTTTCTCCCCTATAAGTTTTAAGATTTTTAGAGGCGTACTCTTCTAACTTTTTTTCCTCTTGTTCCTGTTTTTTTTCAATATCATTTTTTGATATGTATAAAATAGCATCATTAACGAATGTTAACAGTTGGTCTATTCCATAATTAGAATATTGTTTGTCTTCGGTTGAATTGTCTGAGTAGTTTATCAATATGTGTAAATTCCCATTTTTTAACGTAATTGAGTGAGAAATGAAGCCAGTTTTTATGACTCCTTTTTTTAATTGAGTTAGTTTCCCATTATCCCAAACTCCATCCAAAGTACATTCTGAATTAGAAAATATACCATTTCCCATAGGTCGTTCATTTTCAATTTCCCCTTGAAATGTCGTACCATTTCTTAAAGTTATGGTGCCAGCATTATTTCTTTTTCCTTCCTCAATATCCCATTTGTAAGTGCCTAACTTTCCTTTACATTCTTCTTGTCCATTTCTAAGAATTCCTTTTTTCCATTTACCGTTTTTCTCCAATCCATCCTTATCCATTAACTTTCCTTCTCCATCAGGAAGCAAGTCTTTAAAGTCACCCACATAAATACTTCTATTCTTATATTTAATAGTCCCATTTCCTGATTTATGATCAATCCACTTTGCTATATATTGCTCCCCATTGGTATAAGTCATTGTACCATTACCTTGTTTATTGCTATAAAACCAGTTACCTTCATAACAATCACCATTGCCATAAGTCATTCTTCCCTTCCCGTGTTTGTTACCAGCTAGCCAGCCTCCTATATAAATATCGCCATTAGCATAAGTCATCTTTCCACTACCATTTGGAGTGCCATCTTCCCATTCTCCTTCATAGCGGTCGCCATTAGGATACTTCTTCTTTTTGGCTTCTATATCATTGGAAACTAATAATCCTAAGAACAATGGTAAAAGGAATAAAATATATTTTTTCATAATGTTCTAATTTAATGGTTTATTTTTTTCAGTCTGCACCTTACGTCGCATATAGATGATTAATACAACCCCCGGAATCGTTACCCTATATGCTGCTCCCGTCAGGTCTTTTAACAACCATGCTCCCATAACTATATTTATAGCAGGAACGAGCATTCCTCCAATTCTGCTTACCAGCCCTACTCCAACTGCTATATTCAATGCAACTCTAGGAACTAATGTACTTGCTATTAATGCTAGAATCTTAGAGATGAATGTAGGAGAGATACAAGCCATCAGGATAGCATCTTTCATTGCATCTTTGCTTTGATATACATTGGCATCCAATTGTAAATCCTTAACTAATTCCTGCAATTGCTCATCATCCATTTCCTCTAGTACATCATCCATTAACTTTTGAATCAGATACATCTCAATCCGTTCCGTAGATGAGTTCTTGTTATAGTTGACTTTCTTCTTATCGCAGACATCCATTAGAATCTCACGGTATGGTACTCCATATCCCCGAAAGAAATTAGCAAAACTATCCCCGCCATAGAGTTGAAATTCATGTGCAATTTCTGTCCATGCTTTCTGTAATTGGTTGGGGTATGATTCTTTATACAAACGTGTTCTGGATAATGTTTCTGAGTATCTTGGATTATCATCTTTGTCATATACCAGTAAATCAGCCAGCACTTTTAAATCTTCATTGGAGCATTCTTCTAAGAATTCCAAATCTTTGTCCTTCAAAAATTTCTTTTCAAACATGGTTTAATCATTTATAGTATTAATAAATATTTGATTCATATCTTCCTCTGACAGATCTATCCGATCAAGTTCGTTTATAAGTTGCTTTTCGGTTGGAATGATAATCTGTTCTCTTTTATTGATGACATAGAGGAAGCAACCTTTTAATCGTGTATACACATAATATTTCTGTGTTTTATCTGTTTCTCTAGCTTTGATATGTGTGATAAAGTCCTCATTAATAATATCACGTTTTTGAATTTCTTCCATACAAACGTCAAATTCTCCTTCGTCAATTATCATGTAGTCATTGCATAGATCCTGTATTGCTTCTTGTATTATATTGTATTCTTTCTTTTCTTTATCAGTTTTAAGTAATCGGGAAACAATATCACTGGCAGCAAGGGAAGACAAGATTCCAGAGAGAGTGGGAATAATTATTTTCATAGGTGCAGGCAACGGAAATCTGGACGCTAAATTGAATCCTGCCATAAATGCGGCAAATCCGACAATGGATTTAGTTATAGAAGCTGTCAATTCTTTCCAAGACATTCTATTATCCATGAATTTAATAAAATCAGGAACGGTGTTGACCAATATAAGTGTAGTGTTAACTATAACATTAGTTCTAACAAATTTAATTGCTACATTTTTAGCAGCAGCTCCGGTTACATGCTTTTCACAAATTACCGCTGCAAACTTATGAATCGTATTCTTTCCTAATGTGGAGCTATATACCGAATTAATAGCTGATTTTGACACTTGGGTGGACATTGTTGTCAATCCACGTCCTATAGTTGTTTTAAAGAGTTGGCGTATTAGCACGCTACTAAAAAAAACAGAGCCGCCAGTTTTAATACTTTCCACAAAAGAAATCTTCAATGCGTCTCCTGTATCTATATTCTTGTATTTGAGAACTGCAAAATTGATAATAAAGGAAACACCCAAAGACGATGCGGTAGATATAACGGATTGTCTCGCATCAAATAGCAATGAATCTATATTGCCTGCCTTGGCTATATTTCTTGCTTGCTTAAATGTTACACATCCGGCTTTTACTAATGTTTGAGCTTCTTTGGGATCACTGACTCCGGTAACTTTCCCTTCTTTTATTTTCTCTCTCATCAGGTCTACCGCTTGATCATACTGATCTTTGGGAACTTCTAAGAGCATCGGTTTACCGTCTGTCTTTTGATAATAGCGATACATTCCAGTCTCCACATCAAATGCCGAATTTATGGTTTTAGTAGCCGTATCATAATATTTAGTTTGGATATATACTCCATCCACGATTCTGTCCGCACCATTCTTTTCGTTATTTCGTCCTATATCTTCTACATGCTTATGCTGCCAACGGTCGTGAAGGGAATTGGCGTCCTCAGCCATGAACCCTAATCCTCCTTTTGTATGTGCCTTCATTAGCTGAGTATTAAATTCTATATTCTGAGTGATCTTAATAGCTCCGACGGGATCTATAATATGACTATCAATAGGGGTAATTGATTCTTTGGGGTCTTTCATGGGCTTCATTCTCCTATACGCTTATAAGTCTCCGAATTCAGCCGTTTGTTTTGATTAAACGTTGCTTATACAAGAAGGATGTGAGACTTGCCTGCCATGTTCACGAATCTTAGGCATCGCCAAACGCCCTTTAGGAATGAACAAAGAAGAAACAAAATCTCACATCCATTTTCGATATGTAGGGGTACAACATTGGCTATACCGAGACATACAAAAACAAAATGAGCATTAGTTGTTTCTGTCCTCCTAATATAAATTTGGCGAATTTAAGATTCGGACTTAACAAAAATACCTTTCTTGTATCCAACCATTTCTCCGATTGGACGTTACAAAGATAGTATTTTTATTTTTTACAACTAATGCTCTATGAGATTTTGTTTCTTCATGTATAAGAGATTTAGGCTTTCTGAGACGGAGAAGAATATATTATTGTCTATTATTTATGATTGCATAAACTGAATATATGTCTTTTTCTATTCCCTCTTTATTTTTAATATTAGTCTTGTAGCATTTTTCTTTCTTTGTCAGTAGCTTTTGTTCTGCATTGATGTTACTCATGAATGTTTGATAATCCTTTTTGTTTATATCTCCCTTCTTTTTATCGTATAATGGAGTTTTAAATACAAGAATCATAAATATATGAATATCTGCTTTGGCGTCAATTGTTCCGGCTAAGGAAAATAACAACTGATATCTTAGATTAAAATGTTTCTTGCTTATTTTAAAAGAAAAACGTTTTAATAAGCCTGTAATTCTTTCCGGAAGATTAGACTCTTTTTGATTTAATTGTCCTATAATGCCTTCTATATAAGCGTCTTTAATAGTTCGGCAATCAAAGGGCTCATCCACTTTTGCTTCAATGCCAATGAATACCTTTTTGGTGACATTCTCGTCAAACACTTTTCCCCAAATACCAAGATCATGTTTGCGTCCACTTCTAAATTTATCAAAATTAACATTGCATTCAGGAGTAGCATGTTCTAATATAACTTCTTTGTCTAATAATTTATTTACGATGTCAGATATGTATTTTACGCCATGGTCTTGAATAACAAACTTTGCTAGTTCAAATGCACTTCGTCCAGCCTTCCATTTCGCCTTAGGCTGTATCTTGCGCCAATCTTCTATACTATTTATCTGATTATTTTTTGAGTCTTCAATTTTCATGTATGACGAAGTTTTTCAGTAATAGTTATTCCCTTTATTTCCTTGTATGCTAAATAACAATATAAATTTGATATACCCAAATAAAGAACACTTTTATATCATGATAATAGTTTGATTTACTACACGTTCATTATTTGGTGCTTCGTCTAACCCTTTAATCTTTTACTCCATGCCATTAATATCCCCCAAAAAACAGCGAGGCAAATAGAGTAACCTTTTTCTGACATATTACTAATATAGAATGTAGGAAATTTTGGTTCATGAAGTTATTAATTCAGAACAAGATTAATATAAAAGTATCAGTTAAATTCTACTTATTATTAGGAGTAAATCTATTTATCATAACATCTTATCTTCTTCCAAAGTAAAACTGATATAGGGGAATAGATTAGTGCTATCTACTACTTCTTTGTAGTGGCTTAACGACTATATTTTTTATTTCATTTAGAGATTAAGAGCATTCCCCCAAAGCTTTAATTTTTCTTCTAGTGTATTATGAGTATTACTGTTACTAGTTGAGCATAGTATCTTGTATGGAACTTCAGGCACATACTGTGAAGCAGCTTTTTGACCATTGAATATAACTTTTCTGATATTCTTGTATTTGGAGAGCAGTCCGTTTATATCATTTAACTTGGCGTTGTTTATATTACTATCATGACTATCATTTCTGACACAGGTTTCATACACATCCCAAAGTGCTATCTTGTTTTTTTTAAGACAGGATATTTTTTCATTGTAATCAGCCAGCCTATTGCCGTTATTATAAATAATTTCTATTACCCTCCAGAAACAGTTATTAGAGGCAGCATAGTATTCCTGAATTTTTAATGACGTTTTTCCTGGCATAGTTCCAAGTATGAGAATCTCTGAGTCTGGAAATATAACAGGTTTCATACTGGTGCAATAAAAATCTATTGCCATATTTTGTTTCTTAGCTGATATAACTTCAGATTTTATCTGTTTTGTAACCGAAGAATCATTAACTATCTTAATCTGTTCTTGGTCAATCAAAGAATGAAACTTGTCTATAGTCATATCAGATATGTTATAGTCACTGCCGTAAAAACCAATAGCCCTCATATTTTGTCGAATTCTTTTTTGGTCATTTCTGGCTGAGGTAACACGTAATTTTATCAACTCTTCAAGTCGTTTTATTTCCTCCTTTGTAAACTCATTCTTTCTCATAGATCAGCTATTTATTATAAATTAGATTTGGAAGCTATATTTTCAAGTTCCATGACAAACTGATTTATTTCAGATATAATGTTCTCAATAATCTTACTACGATGTTTCGGAGATATAAGCTTGAACGTGCCTTCTTCTAAAAAATCAGAACATACGATATTTTCATCTTCGTTGCATGACAAATATTTCCAGCATATCCAATCGCCTTCTTTTTGGTATTTGTCATTTCTATCGGTTAACTTCTTTATTGCTTCTTTGTAGATTTCAGGGATTTTTGCCTTATCTTTATCTTCATAGATTCCCCAAAACAGCCAGTCTTCATATTCTGCATTTATATGGATAGGCAACTCTCTATTAGTTATAATTATCATATCTAAATCTATCTTTCTTTGTTTAGGACCTCCATGAACCAGTAAATCAATTTTTTCGTTTTGAACTGATTGGAAAATCTTATATCCTTGTTTTTGTAGTGCTTCACCTAATTCCTTCCAAAAATCATATAGAGTATGCCACTGGATATGTCTGAAATTATCAATCAGCATCTTGGCACTTTGAAGATTATTATCATTATTGCCAATAATATGAATAAGCTCTATCCTTTCTTCTATGGTTGTATCATTATCTGTCATATTCTCTATTAGTTTAGTATATTGGATTATAGATTCACGTAGGGATGGTTTATTGTAGCTTTCTTTTGCACATTCTTTAAGCCAATTCAGAATTTCTAATGAATAGGATATATACTGCACTTTATTCTTTAACTCTGGAAATTTATTCAAAGTACCAACACTTTCATCACTCGGTTCATGTCCGTCTAGCGTAAGGTAATAAACTTCAATATTGTCTTTCGGTATTTTGTCTTCTTCTATTAGTCTTCTATAATATTTTTCAAGTTGTCCTTCATCTTCGTGATTCGAATCTCCACTATATATTTTATTCTCGATTATGACAGCTTTTTGTTTTAAGCTGTCTATAAGGAGTATATCAATATCCTTATACTCACTTCGCTCCGAGTTATTGGGGTGTATACCTATACTTCCTTCGCTATATTCAAACTTACTTTTAATAACTTCGAGAAACAAGGCAAGAAAAGTACTACTTAATTTGTGCGGACCTCTGGAATCCAAAAGTGAAGATATGAAACGAGAGTGAAGATAACATTCGTCAGTCTTTTTTCGTAAGATAGTGAATAAGTTGAAATTATCCTCATTAGCTTCACGCTCCTCATATTTTTTTCGGACTATGTTTATCTCACGTAACAAATATTCTAAGCTTTTAATGTTTTCCATAAGAGTGCGTCAATTCAATTATAATTTGCATTAATACAAATATAGCAACAATATAATATTCATCAAAAGTTTAATAGCAATTTTTCAATAATGTTTATTTCAATACAATATTCTTCTACACTATTTCATTCTGTTTATTTCGGAAATTGTATTGTAGATAAGCAAAAAAACTGCCTATTGTATTGGGAAGATCTAAAATACCGATATTCTTTTTACGCCAAATACTCAACTTTGAATCATTTGTTTGGGCAATAATATTGGTAGAAAAGAGTAGTAAACAGAAAAATAATAGGTCCTTTATTCTCATATTTTGATTTTAATATGCATTGCTCTGTTCAGTTTTATTCATTACATGGCGTTTGAGTATTTGCAAATACAATAAAGTGTTTTTATATCAAAAAATGAACATTGTATTTTCTTGTACTCTATTTTTTTAGTTCTTTCTTCTAATAGAATATGGAAAGAAAAAATAAGAGAAACCATTATTCATAGTTTCCCTTACTCCAAATTTTAAATAGAATCAGAATTCAGACCTTTATTGTGTCCGTTTTATTTACTATCATTTACTTGCAATCAGAAATTTTATTCTCTTTCTCTATTTAAGCTATATCTCTTTAATAATATACTGACTTGTGAAGCTTTGAATTGACCTCCTTTAGCTGTCACAAATCCTTCTTTATTCAATATTCTAGCCATCTCTGACAGAGACTTACCCTCTTTGGCTAAGATCTTTAACATTGAAATTGCTCTTCTATTATTAGGATTATCTAAGGCTTTCTGTCTGTTCGTCTGATTACTCTTCTCTACTGCTTGATCTAGTTTGCCAAGCAAGTTTTCTGGTTTCCCTAATGATACACCTCTTGCTTTCTTTGCTCGTAGTGATTGTTTGGTTCTTTGGCTGATTAATCCGGCTTCATATTCGGCTATACTACTGATAATATGCAGCACGAGTTTGTTTGCCTCTGGGAAATCACAAAACACAATCTCAACATCACTTTCCAATAGTTTACTGGTGAAAGCTACGTTCCGGCTTAATCGGTCTAGTTTGGCAACAATCAATGTAGCACCTGTTTTTCTACATTCGCCTAAGGCCTCTATCAGTTTTGGTCTGTCAGATTTCTTGCCGCTCTCTGTTTCGATATATTCAGAAATAGCCTTTTTGTCTTTTAGATAATTTCTTATTATTTCTCTTTGTGCTTCTATACCTAATCCTGACAATTCTTGTTTTACAGTAGATTGTCGTAGGTAAGCTATATAATTTTTCTGTTCCATATTTGACACTGTTTTAACATCCTTCTTGATTACCAAACGTTCGTTCAATAACCTTTAAGACTGGATGTATGGTTATTAAAAAAGGAATCCTGTGAGATTTCAAGTTTTGACAGACTTTACTTTCTAACAAGATTCCAATTTCTTTAAAATAGGAAATCTCAGATAATCACTAATACCTTATTATATTAATAATATCAAGATTCCTTTTCTCTTATATTTATCTTTTCCTGATAAAATACTCTATTGCCGAATGAACGAGAATATAATAATCTCTATTCACCCTACATTGATTCTCCCACGGATTATAGAATTCCAAACATAGCTCTTTATATAATAAAGGTAGCTGTTTCTTGATCCGTCTTACTAACCAACCATAATTAAGTGGTCGGCTATTTTTCATTTTCTGTTTCCATTTCTCTATCGAGATCTGAGAACAAGTACATTCCAAATACATGACTTATATATAAGGTAGACATTGGTTCTCAATAATCTCTTTTAGGAGTTTTGCCACTTCATGTGAGGCTTTGTTTCTAGCATCATAATATCTGCTGTCATCAGCTTGTACGTTAATTATCTCTCGTATTAACCTAAATAATGATTGCTGTAACGTTGGATGAAAGTTTTTGATACTCTCGGCAAACTTCTTATAATCAAAACACATATCATTTAAAGCATTTTCCAATTCCATTGCTGCCTTAAACTCTCTACTGTTTTCTAATTCAAATCTTTCCATGACTCATTTATTTTAGTTAGTAATTCTTGTTTTATTACCTCAATAAGTTTCGGTACATATTCTAGGGGTATCACTTTCTCGTTAGTTTCTGTTTCTCTTCCTTTAATTGTATAGTTTTCAAGAAATTCTATTATTTCTGATTGTTTCTTTTTTCTCATAATGTTTCGTTTTAAAGATAAATTAAAAAAGAGGATACCACTGTTTTTATTAGTGATACCCTCTTCGGATAATACAAATCATATTCTCTCTGGCTATTCGATAAACCATGAATACGCTTCGTCTTTGTGATTCAATGCTTCTGTTAATCCCAATGATACTTCTGTTGCATTAACGCTACGTCCTAGGAATGAATCGAGATAACTATTTTTGTTTGCTCCTGTGATCAAGTTATAGAACTTCCACATACTTAATTTTCCATTACTTCCGGCAAAATTATCATCATGGATATATTGCTTAGCCACATTGTTGATCTGGCTATCGGTGATGAGTAGTCGGGGGAGTTCCTTTTGTTGATGTTGGGGCAAATAGTTATATAATCTCATTCTTCCTAAGATTTGGCAAAATTGGTGTTCTGTGAGCATTGTATCACCAAGCGATTGCATCAGGTGAATATGTTTTGCTACATTATATTGGCTGAACAAGTCTAAGGTGAATTGATATAAATCCCTTGAACTTGTAGCTCTGATCTCTTCCTTGTACCCGTCTGTTGATAGACATTGGTTAGTACAGGCAAGATTTAGGAATCCGACAGCAATACTAAATTTCTGTGCTGTCATTTTTCCCGATAAGTTATCTCTCCCATAGCTTTTACAGCCTGTGATTGATAAGTGTAATTGATTTCCATTTACGTCCTGATGAATTGTCGGGATTTCTATATTGAAAATCATTCTTTCATAATACATTGTTTTGTCCGATTCCAATAGTTGATCTGTTCTTTTATTGATCGCTTCTGGTATTCTTCCTTTTACAATATGGCTGACTCTTATGTCTGGGGTACAAATCGTCTCCCCATGATAAAAATCTTTGGTTGCTTCATAAACTGATTCTATGAAACTTTGATGTGATATACATACCTCGTTGTCCTTAGAAAACACGGGTATAATACATTCATTCCTGAGATGATCTAAAGTCACCTCTGTTGTGTTTGCTTCTATGAATGGAGAACGTTTCTGTGGTTGTTCTGTAATAAGAACTGCGTCTTCTACGTCTTGTTTCCAATCATTAGATCTTACCATCATCATATTATGAGATGGTGCTATTAATAAATTTGTTTCCATATTTATTTGTTTTTAAATTGTTTCTTACTCTGTTTTTGTTTTTGAGACCTTCTTCTTCAAAAGGTTTCTAAATTTCTTTGCATTTTTAAGCGTACATAGTACAACTTCAAAAATTATGATTAGACCTGTTTCGATCTTCTCGAATTTAGTCATGATCATTCTTCTGTTTTAAATCCTACGGGATTTGGTTTTTGTCGAGTTCTCCTTTTTATGAAGGATTCTATAAACTCAAACGCTTCTAGTAAATGGGCAAGTAACCCGATAAACTTTACTACTTCAATAATCATTTTTACTTTTTTCATTGTTATTTCTCCTTATTCTTTAATTGTTAATAATTTGTTTTTTTATTCATAAATAAGGCTTTCAAATGAATAGAAGTGGGCAGTGAACGGTGAGAAGAAAAAAATAAAGAGAGCCTTTAGCTCCCTGATTGGGAAAGAATATAGATACGAGAAAATCCCCATTTCCAGTGGTCATAACTTGTATAATCAAAACTGAAAATAGGGATTTAATCTCTCGATGTGATAATGTTTTGTTTTTAGCATTATCCAACCGCTTATATGTTTTTTATTTCTTATCTATTTGTTCTTTCTCATATATTAGGTTTTGAGGGGAACAAAAGCGTAGATAAAACTAAAGTGATAATAGTCAGAACTTCATTTTTACAATTTACTTCTATATAAAATATCTATAATCATATTCATGTTTTGAATTGGAATCTATTAATTTTCCAATCCTAGCAATATCATTTGATGAACAGATTGTAGCAGGTAATTGAGAATACATATTTAAAGAATTCCAATTCATTTTAGTCAGTCCTAAAATTTCATTAGCGATTTGCTCTAAACTGCCTACTCCATAGTGTTTTATGATACGTAAGGGTTTAGGTATATATCTACCGCCTGGATAAAAACTAAAATTAGGATTTCTTACTGATGGAACAACGCCATGCGCCCATAATAAAGCCTCTTTACTATTTAATAAAATACAACTACCCCTTGATACAGAAAAGCCATCAACACAAGCCTTCCCTTCAACAATTTTACTTGATGTATATTTAATATTATCTTCAAAATTAATCTCTATCAAATCAATTGATTCTATTTTATTATTATCTGAAATGCTATCAATAATACCTTGCTTTTCTTCTTCAGTGAAATAAGTTCTTTTGTGAATCACCACTCGTTTTGGGAGCTCATTCATTGACTCATAAAATAATTCTATGATATTCTTACCAAACTCATAAGCGTCATCATAGCATAAATGAGCCTTTCTGTGTCTCCATTGTATTTTGTCATTACTAATTCTCGCTAATTTAAATTTTAAGCCTTCTCCTGATGAACTATAAATGTGACTACACCCTAAAACGATATGTCCATTTGAATCGGCTTTACTATCAACACTATATCCAAGTCCTGCAAATGCGGTAGTGTTATCTGAGTTTGCAAGAATCCAAGGGGTTCTGAAGGATTTGACATAAAAAGATAGCGAAAGCCACCAATGTATTTGACACTTCTGGTTATGATCTTGAACTGTTTTTTCTCTAATTAACTGAGACATAATACCTTTTTCTGCACAAAAAGCTTTGATATAATCATGTAGATCAAAAGTTTCTCCATCGATTGTATATGAAGTATATTCTTCCCATCTCTGAGGGATATAGATAACAATAATTTTTCGTCTCGTAGTAGAATTTATTTTTGTAATGCTATTACATATTATTTGCCTAATATATTGAGATATTTGTTTTATGCTCTTACTTAAAACTGGCTCTTCTAAGATTTCCCATTCGTCATCATCAGGTGTTGGAAAATTGAGACTAATGTCATAGGTCTTGTAAAATCCCTCATAATCTATTATGTAATCATCGTTTTGATTATGCTTTTTTATATGGGAATTCTGGTTTTCCAGAAAATGATAAAAAACAGCAGTGTCAAGTTTCGGAGAAATAACACCTAATTCAATAGTATCTCCTAGAAAAGAATTTATTCCTGTTTCATATGGTTTATTAACCAACAAACCTCTCATTGGATGAATGTCGGTTGTTGTCCTATGACCATTTTTAGTAGAAAACAATAATGGTACTTCTTTAAATTGAATACCCTTTAATTTCAACAAGGTAGACGGAACATTATGGGTCTTTTCATATTTATTATTTAAATCACATATATCTGTAAAAATAGGTGCTGCGCTTATTTTAAATTTAAATCCAGTCCCTGAGTTATATGGATATTCATAAACATTCTTGCCTACCATTAAAAGTTTTCTCCAGTTTTCAAGATATTCATTAAATTTATTATTCCACAATTTATGAAAAAAGGAGATGCCAACATTTTGTATTATAGACTTTTCTAAATCTGGATTAGCAAATTCAAAGTCCGGGTTTATTATTAAGTAATATTCTCCAGATATTTTATCAAAAGAAAGTCTGATAGCATTATAAACCTTTTGGTATGCTATATTTCTAAAATTATCTTCAATCCAAAGTTTATTTTTGAAATTCGTTTTTAGATTATTTGATTGGGCTAGTGATTTGCAAACCGTAGACAAAAGTAATCGACTTATAGCAGTGTTGTATATTTTAATATCTGCTAATGGCTTTCTTTTTATATCTCCGTTTATGACTTCACCAAAAACAGTCCTTATTACATCTAATTGACCAAATGACCAAATTTGTTTATTATACGGAACTGCTGAAATATCTAATCGTTCTAAGACTTTTTCATCTACATATTCCCAAGGTTTCTCTTGTATGTTTACATCAAATACAAATACTTCATCCGGAAATTCAATTCTAAAAATATTACTTTTTAGGACTTTATTAACTCTCTCAGGATTTAAATCAAATGGAGTAAATGTTTCTTTATAATTGTTGGTTAAATGTAAACCAATAAGTTCTTTATTCAGACTATTATTGTCTTCAACAACAATCTTAGCTATTTTTCTAAGAGTCGAGTCAAAACCATTAGTTGGTATATAAAAAGCATTACGCCCATTTTGATTTGCAATTGTAATCAAATTTTCCACCTCAGCATTAATATATTCTCCATAACCACACCAATAAAGAATACCTCCACCTTTTTTTGAATACGCTTCTTTTAGTGTATCCATCAAAGATGCATCTCTCCCACTATAACCAATAACAATAAGATGTTTATCTTGAATATAGTCAATTAATTTTCTTCGAAAGCATTCATCTTGATTTAATAATTCTTTTTCTGTATTTTTTAATTCTCCATATTTAAAATCCCCATGTAATTTTATCACAGGGAGTTCTTTTCTATTTTGAGTTCTTTGATTAATTCGTTGTACTGTATCTAAGCTTATTTCAATAGTTTGAATACCCTTTCCTGCACAAGCCGTTATTATTAAATCATCTAAATTTGTTGTCCATACAGAATCCAACATTCCAGACTTTGCCAATATAGGAATTGTTTTATAGCCAATAGAAGGAGTTTTCCCTGAACATATTTTTTCAAAATATTGTCTTCTATGCTCATCTATAGGATAGCATTTATAAGCATAAAAAGAATATTCTTCTTTAGTATCTTTTTCAGGATATATACCTTGGTTATCTAACCAGTTTTGAATTATAGTTTGACTCTTCTTATTTTTATAATTATCAATCCAACCTAGCATAGAAGGATTATTAGTTTTGTAAATACCCCTTTTCCATTCCCAAATACAGTCCTCAGCAGAAGGAATATCGGAATTAATGGAGCAACCAGCACCTAACAATAGAGAAAAAGTATCATTTTTACTAATACCAATAGCTCTTAGAAATTCATCAAACTGTAGTTTGCTTATATTGTCATTTTTCACACTCATATATTTATTCTGTTTTTACAAATTGTCAGTTATTAAATTTTTCACTCATACCTGCTACAATTCCGCGATTTGATAGAGCCTTTTATATTCAGTTATTTACGGTTACAGAAGTAAGAGTTCACTATCTTAAAGCTTATGCGAGGTTGATCGGTAAGCCATACTTACCTTATTTCTATTAAGTACCTCTTTTTATTTTATTCATACTTACCTTGAATATTTGATTCATTTCCAAAGATAGATTTTTTCAGGGATATTTAAAAAAACTATTTGTTATTTATTTAGTTTGATTCTGGAAAATTACGATGAAATGGGGAACCGCATAAAAGTACGAAATAATTATCGTATAAATGTATCAATGTTATTCACTAGTTGAAGGGATGACTTGATATTCTTATTTCTAGATTTAAAAAAGTTATGGCATACAAATAAAAAGGATGCTACAATTTACGTTTCTTTTTTCCTTTTAGTTTTTTAATATTAGTTCTTTATGATTAGCTGAGAAACCTATTCCCGATCCTACAAAAGAAATGAATGAACCAAATATATAATCTTATGATGCTAGTAAACTGATTGATAAGTTAAAGTAGCATAAATCCAAAGTTCTTTTAATGGGGAATAGAATGGGGGAATAAAGAGATTAGTAAAAAGAAAAAGCTCTGAAAATCAGAGCTTTAAATCTTGTGTATGTGGAGCGTATCGTACCCGAACCGTATCTGCACCCTACTTGCTCCGTACATTCTCCACTCAGAGGTACCTCTGACCGAAGGAACTACGGAGTTGGTACGGAGCAAGTACGGCTCAGATACAGTTTAAGGGTAATCCAAGTCGTGATAAGTGAGTCGGTAAGTCGCGGTAAGTGCGCTGGTAAGTCGCGGTAAGTGTACAGTAGCAATATGTGGCACGACTTCAAATGGTTAAAACTCCGTGCGATATTGCCTCAATTCTTTCCGCAAAGCTTGGGCTTTTCCTTCCGTCAATTCATCGAGAAGTGCCCAGAAACGCTCTCCATGATTCATCTCACGAGTATGAGACAATTCGTGCAGAAGCACATAGTCTATCAGATGTTTCGGCAACAAAACCAGATAGTAAGACAGGTTGATTGTGCGCCGTGCCGAACAACTCCCCCAGCGTCCACTGCTGGAATTGATTTTTACACTTTGGTAAGGCAGATTGTGTTTCTGTGAAAGCATATACAGACGGGGTGGAAGAATAATCTTTGCATTACGACGCAGAGCCTCCTCGATAACTTTACGTAACCATGTTTGTAATTCCGCATCAGCAAAATCGGCTCCCGGCGGACAGATAATCTGCATTTCTCCCAACTCGGAGCGCGAACGTTTCCTTTCGCGCTGTCCGCTTACAAGACTTAATTTGAAGAACTCCGTATCAATCCGAAAATTTAAGTCTATTAGAGGACGAGTATATTTTTTCCGGGCCACCCGCAAACGGGGACGCAGTTCTTCTATCGCATTCTTTATCTCTTTAAGTGTAGTTCCCGGCGGAATGGTTACATAGATAGCGTCTTCCCGCGTACGAAAAGTCAAACGCCGTGCACGGGTATTCACTTTAATAAGAAAGCGTCCAAGTTCATTATCTTCCAATACATTTTCCAAAACGACAAAACCTCCCAATGAATAAACAGACAAATAAACGAAATATCGTTCGAATATACAAATGACTAGATACCCAAAAACGGACAAGTGTCCGAAAATGAACACCTGTCCTAAAAGAATACATACTAATTATCAGCACTTTATTAAATTGGCATGAATATTGACCTATAAGATGCAACCGGACGTTGCCAAAAAAGTTTCTGAAAAAAGAGAAAAAAGTATGCAACCTTTTTTAAGTAACTTACGTCTAATAGATAAACAGGAATAATATAAATGAATAATTATAAAACTAAAAAAGTTATGAAAAAGTTAGCAAGCCTCCTTACATGCATCTGTTTAATCCTTAGTACAACAGCGTGCTCACAAAGCAAGAACTACAGTTCAAGTAACTGGGGTAGTAAAAAAGTGATAGCCAGCAACAAATACGTAACAAAGGACATCAAGGTAGATAACTTCAAGAAAATCAGTGTAGCCGGTAGCCCCGATGTTACGTTTACTCAAAAGTCGGGACGCCCCGAAGTAGAAGTCTACACCTCGGACAATATTGTTGATTTGCTGGATATTAAAGTAAAGGACAACACCTTATATATAGGTTTCAAGAAGGATGTCAATGTGTCTTACAAGAAACTGGAAGTACGTGTATCTGCCGAAACTCTGAATGGAATTTCTGTTGCCGGTTCAGGGGATGTCTTCCTGAAAAACGGTCTCCAGACTAATGACAATTTATCAATTAATGTTGCCGGTTCAGGAGATATCAAAGGCAGTGGCATCAAATGCAATGATATGAAAGTATCTGTAGCCGGATCGGGCGATATCAATGCTGATAATATTACTTGTAATAACCTGAAAGTATCCGTTGCAGGATCGGGTGACATGGTATTGAGAAATGTAACAGCTACGGGCACGGAAGCAAGTGTGGCCGGATCAGGCTCGGCAACTATTACCGGTACAACCCAAACAGCTACTTACAGCGTAGCCGGATCAGGCGATTTGCTTACAGAAGGTTACGAGGCTCAACGCGTTACCGCCAGTGTAGCAGGCTCGGGCAGCATCAAATGTTTCGCAACCGAGTTCCTGAAAGCACGCACCAGCGGCAGCGGAAAGATAGGCTACAAAGGAAATCCGGAACTGGATTACCCGAAGAAGAGCTTATACAAACTTTAAGATTCTCTCTTACGATTATTATAAAAAGGATAGTTTAACAAACATCAAGCGAAAGGGGTTCCGGGAGGAAGCCCTTCGTTGTTTTTATACAATGATGTTATTTCAAACGAAGACGATTCGTTTTTTTTCGGGATATGAGTTAAATGATAATTCCAATATTAAGTAAATGTATCTCAATTCCCCTCATCCATCGTAGGGTGGGTGCCCAGAGGGCGGGGTGGTAGGTAAAGCAAGAAATACCTATGAATCATATACCTAAGGACTTCTTTTCTTACCTACCACCTCCCCCTTCGGGTACTCCTCCTCCCGGGAGGAGGAGAATTGAGATAGTATTATTCAGCATTTTATTCATTACTGTACCAATATGAATTAATTTCTCAAAAGGCTTCCCTAAAGCACAAAAAATAGGGAAACCTCCCGGCCTCCCTATTCGTATTGTTAACTTTAATATTAAATGCAGAGTATATCTCCATTTAATGCCTTTATGCCTTAGCGGATGGTTTTCAAACCTTTCATCTCCGCTTTATCAGCCTCTTTGATGCTGATGGCAACGCCACCGCTGGCGGCTAATTTCTGTTTCAGTACACTCTTAGGTGTCACTACTACCTTACGTATACGATAGCTTTGGGGATTGGTGTCCCAATCTGCATCCTTGCCATCTTCGTAAATGGTAGCGATATATTGTTTTCCTTCCGGAAGCCAGGAGAAAGGAATCGTTGCCGTACGACTATTTTCATCGGTAATGCCGCCAACAAACCATTCGTTTTTACCTTTCGCCTTGCGGGCTACGGTGATATAATCTCCCGGTTCGGCTTCTAGGTACCAGCTATTGTCCCAGTCTACCGCAACGTCTTCAATGAATCGGAAGGCATCCGGGAAACGGGCGTAATTGGAAGGCAAGTCGGCTACCATCTGGATAGGAGAAGGCATGGTCATGTAGAGTGCCATTTGCTTCACCAAAGTGGTATGCACACGTTCGTTGGGTTTCTCACCGTTGTAATAAGACAGTCTTGTCTCGAAAATACCCGGGGTATAGTCCATCGGACCACCTTTCAGGCGGGTAAAAGGCAGAATACAGGTATGATCGGGATCATTGCCACCCATTGTTTCGAACTCTCCGCCACGGGCCGATTCCTGAGCCAGCCAGTTGGGATAGGTACGGCACAAACCTGTGGGGCGTACTGCCTCGTGGCTATTAACCATTACTTTATAATCAGCAGCGCGACGGGCTACATGGATGTAATGGTTGTTCATCCATTGGGAAGAGTGGTATTCATTACGGGGGATGATATAACCTACGTAACCGGTTTTCACAGCATGATAACCATTGTCTACCATGAACTGGAAGGCCTCATCCAATTGGCGTTCGTAGTCGGCAGCATTGGCGGCTGTTTCGTGATGCATCACCATTTGCACGCCTTTTTCTTTGGCGTAACGTTGCAGCTCTTTAACGTCGAAGTCGGGATAGGCTTTGTTGAAGAGGAACTGACGATCTTTTCGATAGGAAGCCCAGTCTTCCCAACCTTCGTTCCAGCCTTCTACCAGTATTCCGTCGATGCCATGGGCGGAGGCGAAGTCGATATATTCCTTCACATGGGCGGTATTGGCGGGGTGATGACCATTAGGTTTCAGTTTGGTATAATCTGTAATGCCGGGCTTGGCCTGGTAGAAATCACTATATGCCCAGGTCTTTCCTTCGCCTGTGAACATTTCCCACCACACGCCGACGAATTTCATCGGACGAATCCAGGAGGTATCTTCATATTGGCAAGGTTCGTTCAGATTATAAATCAATTGAGAAGCAAGAATGTCACGGGCATCATCGCTAACAATAACGGTACGCCAGGGAGACAGCACAGGCAGTTGCAAGTAACCTTTCTTACCTAATTTATCGGGAGTCAGGTGGGCACTCAGTTTAAACTGCTTATCATCTACATTTAGCAACATACCGGCATAATCCACTAAAGCGGCTTCATGGATATTCAGGTAGATGCCATCTTCGCTTTTCATCATTAACGGGGTTTGCACTGTCAGGCCGCCTTCGGCTTTAGATTCATAAGATTTCTTGGCAATTCTTTTCTCCATATCCACTGCGATGTCCGATAGAGGGGCGGTGGTATAGGCAAACTCGTTGGTATCATAGTCACCGGGGATGCAAAAGGCTTTATGATTTCCCGTGAGATTGAATTCGGTTACTTCATCTTTTACGGTGAGGTAGTTCATCTTGCGTTGCAAAGGCAGTTCGTAGCGAAAGCCCAGACCATCATTGAACAGACGGAAACGGATATTTAGGATACGTCCCGTTTCCGGTTGTTCTAAAGTGACGGTCATTTCATTATAATGGTTCCGTACCCGGTTGTACTCACCCCAAACGGGATTCCAGTAGTTATCAACAGAAGCACGTTCAAGGTTTGTTTGTTTGAATCCTCGGGTCAGGTCGGCTTCTTCCGTCAGGAGACCTAAACGACCGGAAGTTAAAACGGGTTTGCCTTTATAGTCCAGCCGGTATGCCGGAACGCCGTCTGCCTGCTCCATAAACTCCAATGACAGGTTACCGTCAGGAGAAGTGAGTTGCTGGGCCGAGGCGAACGAACCGAGGCAAAGGAAAAAGGCAATAAAAAGAGAATGTTTCATATTCTATTATGGTTTTAGTATTACACATAAACTGATAATTTACAAGACGAACATTGAAAGACAGAACTATCCCAATTCCCAGGAGGAGGAGAATTAAGTTACTCCATATTATAAATACTTCGTAATTATATCGAACTTGATAAATTATCATTCATATCATCATATTATCAATACTTAAAGATTCGATACTGATAAGGGCACAGGCTCAGTTCTGCTTCCAGCTTCTCTTCTGTTCCGCTATACATATCTTTACTTGGATGTCCGTTCCACTCTTGCGGAAGCGTCACATTTACTTCACGATTACGTACATTTACAGCAACCAACACACGATCTTTACCATCCTGTTTCTCAAATAGTAGCACATCGGGTTGCGGGTATGTTGTCAATCCCCCTTTACGGATAGCCGGATACTCGTTGTAAAGAGCCATCAGACGGCAGTATTCCTGATACAGTTCACTGTTCCCCGTCCAATCCACCGGAACATACGTAAAGAAGTTGATAGCTTCGGGATAACCCGCCTCTTGTGAACCATAAATCAACGCTCCTCCATGCAGATAAGTAGTCAGCACGAAAGCTGCCATAGAGCCGCGCATATCTCCGAATTCTTTAATAGGCGACATCTTTGCCGACTCATCATGATTGGTGGTAAAACGCAGTTTCACTTTTCCTACGGGGATAGTATCATACTCCGCCTTATCCGTAGCAAACAGTTCCTGTGCCGGAGCATCTTTTACGAATACATCGCGAAGTGACTCCAGAAAGTCCCAGGAATAATTCATATCGAAACCTGCATCAAAGTGATCGCGTCTTTTCCCTTCAGCCAGCATCAGCAACGAACGCTCGGGGATGGCACGCAAAGAATCGAGCGCCTGTTTCCAGAAGTCGAAAGGAACAAAGTCCGCCGCATCGCAACGGAAGCCATCAATGCCGATTTCAGTAACCCAAAACTTCATGGCTTCAATCATTGCCAGGCGCATCTCCTGATTATCAAAGTTTAAGTCAGCCACATCCTTCCAACCGGTTCCGGCAGGAAAGATTATGTTTCCGACCTCATCCTGCGTATACCATTCTTTGTTGGCAATCCAGGCATTGTCCCAGGAAGTATGATTGGCTACCCAGTCGATAATCACATTCATCCCCTTCTGATGGCAAGTGGCAACCAAGGCCTTAAACTCATCCAGTGTACCGAACTCCAGATTCACTCCTTTGTAGTCCTTCACACAATAGGGGGAATTCACTGATTTCTCCTGCCCCACTTCATTGATCGGCATAAACCACACCACGTTGATTCCCAATGCCTGAATGGAATCTAAGCGACGTTCCACCGCCTTGAATGACTTCTCAGGAGCAAACACTCGCGGATTGACCTGATACATCACCACATCTTCTACAGCAGGCAATGCCGCAATTTCCACCGCCGCTTCGCCCTGCCGCTTACCTGTACAGGCAGCAAGCAGACACAGCAGGCTTACAACAAATATATATTTCTTCATATTATCCTTCTATTTTCCAGATGTAATATTGATAGGGCTCCAACGTAATCGTTCTTGGCAACACGGTGCTTTCTCCGGTCCAGAGATTCTTCGCACTATCCCCTACCCGCTCCATAGGCAGATTCAATCTTTCCTGATTACCACTGGTATTTATCAGTACCAGTATCTTTTCCGTACTGGAGATACGATAAGAGCATATCGCTTTACTCGTCTGATAAAGTTTGATCTCTCCATTCTGTAAAGCAGGAGAATTGCGATACAACTGCATCAGTTTGGTATAATCCGCCTGATAATCGGCATTAGAGTTCCAGTCCATCGCCTGATAGCCAAAGAAAGAGAGGGCCTTGTCATAAGCCAGTTCCTGCGAACTATAAATCATTGGGCAGCCACCCATAGAAATAGAGGCCACAAAGGCTGAGAAAGCACCTTCCTTGGTTTGATAAGCCTGCACGGGCGATTTCTCGGAAGCCATATCATGGTTGGTGGAATAACGCATAAGTAACCGTTTATCTGTTACCGAAGCAAGCTCACTACGATGTGTATCATACAAATTAGCCACAGAAGCGCTTCCTGCATATACATCCTGTAGTTTATAAACGAAGTTCCAGGCATACAGCATATCAAAGCCTGCATCGTAGAGTGCGGTTTGTGAACCTTCGGCCAGCATCAGCAAGGTACTTTTGGCGGCACGAAGCTTCGTGATAGTTTCCTTCCAAAAGTCATTGGGCACACCTTCGGCATGGTCGCAACGGAATCCGTCTATGTCAGCTTCGGTCAGCCAGTAAAGCATAGCCTCCTGCATGGCGGCACGCATGGCAGTGTTGTCATAATTCAAATCAGCCACATCGTCCCAACCCATTCCCGGGGGAGAAACAATATTGCCGTTGGCGTCCTGCGTATACCAGTCCTTATGCTCCGTAGTCCAGGCATGATCCCAGGCGGTATGGTTAGCTACCCAGTCCAGGATTACCAACATACCTTCAGCATGGGCCTTCGTGACTAATGCTTTCAAATCGGACAGTGTTCCATAGGCAGGATTAATAGCCCGATAGTCTTTCACACAATACGGAGAACCGACAGCATTCTTTTCACCTTGCTGGAAAATGGGCATGAGCCAAAGAACATTGGCTTCCAGCTTTTTGATACGCGGCAGTTGGGCAGTCAGTCCATTCAGTGCTTGCGTTTCACCGAAGAGTGCCGGATTGGCTTCATAAATCACCATTCCGTCTGTAGTAATGTCATCTGCGGGAGGCGGCATGTCAGGATCATCATCCGAACTGCATCCGGTAAAGCTCAACAGCAAAAGGCTGGAGCACAAAATCTTAAGGATATCCTTTATTCTCATATCTATTTAATTAATTGAGATAGTATAAGTTATAATTTCAAATAATCTGTTTCAAGCAATGAAACTAAGAGTTTCTCGGTGTGAAACAGAGAGTTTCAAGTAATGAAACTACTTGTTTTAAGGCATGAAACAAACGGTTTCCCATCTTGAAACTCAAAGCATCTTAGGGCTTGGGCAATTTTTCATAAGAAGTAGCTGTGATAGAGAAGTAGATATCTCCTATCAATGCTGTATACAGCCCGCCATCTTCTATTTGCTGTCCGCCTCCATTGTTATTGAAAATCAGATTCGAATACTTACCCACGTGCTCCGATAAATCAAAGTACTTATAAGTAACACCATTGATCTCCCTCGTTCCGGTTACTTGTATGCCCGGCCAACTGTCACCAATTGCAGCGTCGCCCCAGCCATAGAGAGTCAAAGCTTCCCAGCCGGAGTTATCCTGTACATACACGGTGCAATCTTTTATTTCACTACAACCCGCTTCCGAGATGCGGAGATAGTAATCGCGATCTATCGTCAGATTATAGTCTTTCAACTGATTTCCAACGCCGTTATCATTGAATATCAGATTGATATTCTTATTTGTGCAAGCCGGTGTCAAATGGAAGCACTTATACGTTGTACCGTTGATTTCCTTCGTTTCTGAAACCTGTATGCCGGGCCAGCTGCTACCAATAGCCGCTTCTCCATAGCCATACAGCGCCAACGCATTCCAACCGGTATTATCCTCCACATAAAGGGAATAGCTTGTACCGTGTGTTGCAGGATCTATCTCCTCACACTTCTCAGGAGTTATGCTGAAATAGAAATCGCGGCTGAAAGTGATGTTCTTTACGAAAGACAGCACGAGTCCCGGATCGTCTTCCTTTTTGTTATTATTAAATGTCAGCTTCAGACTCTGATTCATCAATTCCACATCGGTTTCAAAGTATTTATAAACTACTCCGTTGATTTCCTTTGTTCCGGCAGGTTCAAGTCCCGGCCAGTCTTCATTGTTATCACCTGCCCCGGAGATGTAAAGTGCCAGATCTCCCCAACCGGACTGGTCATCCACATAGATGCAATAACTTGCTTCCGGGTCTATCTCTTCAAAGCCTTTATCGGTAATGCGGAAGTAGAAGTTTCTGTTGAGTGTCACCACCGGACCGTCAAACTGCTTTCCATCATTATTATTGAAAATTAGATTCACACCTTCATAACCATCCAGAGCTTTCCCCATATCGAAGTATTTATAAGTAACCCCATTGATCACTTCCGTACCTTTCACCGCAATACCCGGCCAAGCTGGTGTTACATCACCGGCACCGGCCCAACCGTACAAGTAAAGATTATCCCAACCGGACTTATCAGCCACATAAACCACAAAGCCATCATGTCCTTCTTCTTCCGTATTAAAGTAAGCCTCCCAGCGGTCTACCCATACATTGGTACGGGTTCCCACCTTTACATCCAACTGATGCACCACAGCTTCATTCTTCACCGAACGTTCCTCACCTTTCGAGGCCGATACGAAGTAGAAGCCGTCTGCCAGTGTCTTTCCATCTTTGAAAGTAGAAGGTAGCAGATAGATTCCCCACTTGGATTCACTACCGGTAGCTTTCTCCAACTGCCATTCCAGATTACCTACAGCAGCTTCGGTTCCTCCGTTGAAGTCGCCCACAATGTAGTATTCGTCATCGGCAGCACTGCCTTTCGGCATGATGACTTCCAGCAATATAGCGTTCGCCTTGATTTCGAACTGAGGCAGTTCATCATCGAATATAATCGTATCTGTATCGTCGCACCCGTTGAGCAGAGCAAACAACGGCAACATAAACAGCCAATAAATTATCTTTTTCATGGATTTTCTGTTTTTGAGTTATTTATAATTCGGGTTCTGTATCAGTCCTTGATTGACAAGCAATGCAGAAGCAGGCAACGGATACCACTCATATTTACGATCACGCTTGGCGGGATAAAGTTGACCATTGTCTGTGGCACGTCCGAAGAACCACCACTGGCCTTGCGTGAATTTGTCGAAACGACGCAGGTCTGTACGGCGGCGGCGACCTTCATTCAGGAACTCAACACCCCACTGACTTAACATCCAGTCCATATCGAAAGCAGTGAAGCCACGGCCCGGTTTGTCTTTCACGTCTGCCCAGTCGCCGGCACTGAAGTAACGTTTACGTACTTCGTTCACCAGTTCTTTGGCCTTGTCGGCTTGTCCGGCACGCATTTCACACTCTGCCAGCATATAGTACACTTCGCTCAGGCGGAATTCCACTTCATCGATGTTCTGAAAGTCGATGGCTGCGGAAGTAGGATATACCGGATACTTTACCAGACGGAGGCCGGAGTTCGTCTCACCCCAACGCGGTGACATGACGGTTTCCAGGTTGCGTCCGAGGTTCATAAACGTACCTACCTGGTCTACATACGCCAAGTCTTGTCCGTCACGGTCGGCATCGGCTTTCAAGGCCTCACCCTTACCATAGTTAGCTTTTATGGTACCTTTCAGGAAGATACCGCTGTAGCCGTTCTTCTTATCATAATTATAGTTCTTTTTACGGATGTCGCGGTCGTCGAAGCGTTCGTAGACTGCACCCAGTTTATCACCGTAAGCCGCATCGAGGAAGCAGGTAGCTCCCTGTGTACCTCCCAATTCATTCACCGTTCCCGCATTGTCATACGAAGGAACCAGACAAGTACAGTTCCAACCACTCTGACTGTAAGTGCCTCCGAAATAATCCCAGATATTATAAGGATAGAAAGTCATGCGCATCCATCCCATATTCAGTTTACCGTCTTCGCAGGCAAAAGCCATGATGACTTCGGGACATTCCGTATTATTGATAGAGTAAATATCGCGGTAATCCTTTGCCAACTCATATTTTCCATATTTACCGCTGATTATTTCACGGCACAGTTCGGCACATTCGGTATAGTGGCTTTCTTTGATGAACACTTCGGCATTCAGCAACAGACGGGCCTTGATCATACGGTTCACGGCCTTGTTCATGCGGTTCACCTGATTTTCGACCATTCCTTCGTAGCAATCATCCAGCTCGGTAGCAATGAAGTTATAAATCTTCTTGCAACTTGTATCGAAGTCCGGGTCGGCAGTGGGTGGCAATTCACCGTCTACGGTGGCCGGTTCAATATTCAGCGGCAATGCACCACCCCAGATTTCAAAGATATTGTAATAAGCCCAGGCACGGAGTGTACGTACTTCGCCTTCATAAGCTTTCAGTTTCTCATCAGTCATCTTCAGGTCAGCAGAAGTTAGCTTTCCCATATCAGCCAATAAGGTGTTACACAAGCCGATAGTGGTCCATGCATTCTCCCAGGCACTACGGATAATCTTGGCATCGGGAGTCCAGTTCTGAATGGAGAAGATAAACTTTTCGCCTTCATCATATCCCCACTGACCGCCATTCCATACACGCCAGGTCACCTGATCGGCAGGAAATTCCTGCATGTACCAGAAGTATTCGGCATAACTGGTAGCACCTGTGGAATAAATAGTAGCTACCGCACTCTTCACACTATTCTCGTCCTGATAATAGACGCCGGAGTCTACACGGTCGAACACTTCTTCCGTAAGGTCGAAGCAACCGCTCAATGAACAACCCAGAATGATTGCCAACAGACATTTATATTTCAGATATTTCATAATTCTTTTCTGTATTTAGTTATTAAAGGAGTTGACAAGGCTTCAGGCGACAAGTTGACAAGAGGAAATGACTCTCTTACTAAACGAAACTATTATCCTCGTTCCCTTGTTAACTGCAACCTTGTTAACTATATCTATTTGAAACGGATATTCAAGCCTACGCTCAACTGAGTAGCCGAAGGATAGGCACTGTTCGTATCTACACCCGGAGTCAGTCCGTTGATGGCAACAGCTGAAGGATCGTTACCGGAATAACCGGTCAGCGTAAACAGATTCTTAGCTGTCAGATAAACTCTCATACCTTTGATGAACTTGTTTTCTTTCGGGGTAATGGTATATCCCAGAGTCAGGTTATCCAGCTTAAAGTAATCACCCTTTTCAAGGAAGAAAGAAGAGATTACACCGCCACCGGTTGTAATATCCGCATCTTTTCCATAAGCATCGCGCAGCACATTGTCCGTACCGCAACCTTTCAGACCCATTCCGTAACGACGCATATTGAAGATTTCAAAACCGAAAGCACCGTTGAACATCAGGCTCAGGTCGAAGTTCTTATAACGGAGCGTATTACTCCAGGAAAGATAAGAGGTCGGCGTACCATTACCGATATGGCGTTTGTACTTCACATCTGCCTTGGATACAGGAACTTTTTCGCCTTCATCGGTATAAATCATCATATCGCCATTCTCTACACCGGCATACTCGTAGCCATAGAACTGGCCGATCTTGCTGCCTTCTTCCACGCGGAAGAAGTATTCACTGGTACCTACACCCGGTTTCTGATACAGTTCCACATAAGAAGCTTTGTACAGGCTGTTGGAGAGTTTATCCAGTTTCGTAGTGCCGTAAGAGTAGTTGATACCCGTTGTCCATTCTACGGGAGTTCCTTTGAAAGCGTCGCCTTCCAGAGAAACTTCGATACCACGATTCACAGTGGTTCCTACGTTTACCAGAATTGTAGAGTAGATGTAGGGAGGCTGTGGAGCCGTATAGTTATAAAGCAAGTCGCGTGACTGGCGGTCGAACCATTCAACAGAACCACGCAATCTGTTCCACAAGGCAAAGTCAACACCGATATTCATACTGACACTCTTTTCCCAGCCCAGTTTGGAATTGGCATTCACTGAAGGAGCATAACCTGTTACCCAGGCACCGTCCATCAGATAGGTATCTGTAACATTCAACTGGGCATTTTTATGAGAGCCGTAAGTGGCTAATGACTGGTAGCAATCGAAGTCCGAACGACCTGTTACACCATAGGAAACACGGGGTTTCAAACTCTGAACGATGTTTTGGTGGTCTTTCAGGAAACCCATATTCGCCATTTCCCAGGCAAGAGAAAGAGATGGGAAAGCACCCCATTTATGATCTGCACCGAATTTCGTAGAGCCTTCGTAGCGGATGGAAGCGGAAGCAATCAACAGATTCTTCCAATTATAGTTGATACGTCCGAAGACACCGATCAGTTTGGCAAGAGATTTACCAGTACCCATGCTTGCTTTTCCTTTAGCAAGATAAGAACCGCTTCCAAGGTTATTCCAGAGAATATCATCGAAATTGAAATCACTGTTTCCGGCTTGCAGGCGTTCCCAGGTGGTTTGCTCATAATTGTAACCTACCATTGCCTTGAAGTTGTGATCACCCAGATCCAACGAGTAGTTACCCAACCACTCCAGGCGGGACGTGTACCACTTCTGGTAAGTCACTTCTGCACGTCCGTTATAACCGTTCCAGTAAGATTCACCGGCAGTGGAAGGAGTATAATAGTGCTGTTTCAGATCGTTGTAGTGCAAAGAGTAGCTCAATGAAGTATTCAGCATTTGCTTTTCCGAACGGATCAGGTTGACTTTCACCTCAGCAGTGCCCAGCAGGTAAACACGCTGGCCGTTATTGTCGATTTCTTTCAGTTCCTGCACCGGGTTGCGTGCTCCGGTAGGAGAAGTAGGCTGGAAGTAAGTTCCATCCTCGTTATACAAAGGCATGGTAGGGTTCATGCTCAGGGCAGTATCGAACATACCATCATTACCCCATACTTCATTCACGCGACGGGCGTTGAGTGAACCGTTCAGTTCTACGATTCCATCCATCATACGCTGGTTCAGGACGAAGCGTCCACCGAATTCTTCACGACTGCTGTTCAGATCGAGGCCGGTTGCTTTCTTATAATTAAAAGAAGCGCCGTAGTATCCGTTCTTGGTACTGCCGTCGATAGAAAGATATTGGTTGTTATCATAAGAGAAATCACGCAGCAAGAGGTCATACCAATCAGTAGAATACCCATAATCCGTTGCACGACGGGAACGACGGAATTCGTCTGCACTCAAAATATCCGGACCGCTCTTTGCCAGATTCACACCGAACCAGCTGTCGTAAGTCACTTGGGCACGTCCGGCTTCTCCGGCTCCCTTACGTGTAGTAATCAGAATCACACCATTGGCACCGCGTGTTCCGTAGATGGCAGCAGAAGCGGCATCTTTCAGTACGGTCATAGACTCAATGTCCTGTGCTGCCAGGTTGCGGATATCGCCACCTGCCACACCATCAATTACCACCAACGGGTCATTGGATGCCGAAATAGATGTTGCACCACGAATCTGAAGAGAGGAACTTGCATTCGGATTGGCTGCCGCCGTATTGTTTACGGTCAAACCGGCAACTTTACCGGTCAGCATCTCCATCGGATTGTTCATAGAACCTTGCAGGAACTTCGATCTGTCTACCTGCACAATGGAACTGGAAAGCTCTTTCTTGCTCAATGAGCCGTAGCCCACCACAACGACTTCATCCAGTGCCTGAGCGTCTTCTGACAGCACTACATTGATTTCCTGACGTCCACTACAGGGGATCTCTTGTGTTTTGTAGCCAATAAAGGAGAAAACAAGGACGGAAGAAGGCTTCACGCCCGACAAAGTGTAATTACCGTCAATATCGGTAATGATACCATTAGTTGTACCTTTCACGGTTACGTTAGCACCGATTACAGTTTGACCCGTGGTATCCGTTACTTTTCCTTTCACGGTTAAATCCTGGGCAAAGGATGCCACTGCAAAAAGTAATCCGGTCATGAGAAGAAGAGACCGGCACAAACATAACTTTGTTCTTTTTACATTCATACTATTAGTTTTTAGATTAGCAATCATTCTGTTCACCTCCACAGGTTGAGGCGACAGTGCAAATGTCTGTAAAAAGAAGGGGGAAAGAAAAGAGGACTAAAGAAAATCTAGATTAACAAAAGGATCAAAATATTATATATCAGCGAGATAAAACAAATAAAGGGCGTTAAAAAACTAAATGAAAACAAAGAAAGCAGAATAGAAAAAACGGGATTTTGGGTTCATTTCGGAGGGGGTATGAATTAATTCACCACAGATTAACACAGATTTCCACAGAATTTTATTTCTCTGATTTTAATTGATTAAACTCTGTGAGAATCTGTGTTAATCTGTGGTGGGCAAATTCATTACTATACCATATAGCTCACTAACCAGCAAAAGACCCAATCTTCATCACCTCTTCCTCAAAATTATCACGGCAAAGAGAACGATTCTTCAATTTGGAACGATAGGTATAAATAGTAGTAATGGAATAACGCAGGAAGCCTGCAATCTTGGCACTGTCCGTAATTCCCAAACGAATTAAGGCAAATATACGAAGTTCGGTTGTCAGCCGTTCATCCTGTTTAGGAATAATTCTTTCTTCTTCCGGCAACAACTCATTAAAGCGTTTCACAAAATCAGGGAAAATACTAAGGAATGAATTATCGAAGTTTTGATAGAATTCTTTCAGTTCTTCATCGATGAAACGGGACGATTTCAACGTTTTATAGAGTTCTTCCACCTTCCCCGAAGCTGCCTGTTTGTTAAGCATCCGACGGTATCCCTCCAACTTGTCAATGTATGTGGAACACAATCCCATAAATCGGCCGACATACTCCTCCTTAATATGATTAGCCTCCGTCAGTGAGTCATTCGTTTCGTGCTGTCTCTGATTTACTTCGATCAATCTTTCATTCAGAAGTTTCAGCTCTTCATTCATTGCCAGCAAATCCTGTCGTGCACGGGCCAGCTTCTTCACCTGACGAATTACATACCAGACCGCACATGCCAGAAACAGCGTCAGCAAACTGGTAACAACCAGGAAAATCTGTAACACCTGCTGATGCTTCTGTTTCTCCACCTGATAGGCATGGTCTATGACCGGGAGCATCCTTGAAGCCTGCACATTCCGGAGACGGGCATTGTAGAAATTGGCATCTTCCATACTGCGCTTCATATAAACATCCGCCCGTTGTAACTGCCCCTCTTCATATAACAGTTCCGCCAATGCACGCAAGGAATTATTCTCTTTCACCACACCACGAATATCGGCAATTGCACTCTTTATCAAATATTCTTTTTGCTTTTCCCGCTGTCCCGTACTCTGATAGATAAAGGCAAGAATAGAGGTCACCACTGCATAATCCCGTGTATCCGGTGAAAGTTTTTGATGATAAACTTCCAACATTTCAATGGCTTCCTCTCCTCTTCCTTGTTGCAGAAGTTCGGGAGTATAAGCTATGACATACTGATAAGCCCCCTCTTCTACCATCTGCAATACAGAGTCGCGGTAGATATACAGGTTATTCAGATATTCAATCTGATATTCGTCATCCATCGCATACTCTGCATGATAGAGATAAATATCTTCAAAAGTGATGTAATATTCAATAAGTTGGTCTCTGGAAAGTTGCTTGCTATCTATAGACTTCAACAAGGCCACGCCTTCTGCATACAAACCTGTCTTTCCCAAGATACTTGCCTTCTTCAGTTTGGCCTCATTCAGCCACTCTTGATTGTTGTACTGAAGGGCAATCTCGATATTGCGATTGATATAATGTCTTGCTGAATCGCAAATATACGCTTCATATTCATCAAAAAGTTGTTGATTGATATGGTACTCATCAGAAGGAGAAGTACTCTTACGAGTCCGGAAATATTCTTTAATCTGATCAATGCGTTTCAGTCTGGCCTGCTCATATTGAGCGGTGTTTTCAATTGTCCTGTCCAGAACCACCAGTAAAGAATCTATTTTCTCCTGCGCTTGCAGAAGGCAACAGAACAGCAAAGAGATTACAAAAAGCAGGTACCGGTCTTTCATGCTTACAAACGTTTACGAACAGGACAAAGATATAAAATCCTACTATAATAACCATCTTACCAGTTCGTTTTTAATAAATCGTCTCAGCTTTGAAGAGCATATATACATAAAAGGGACGCTGCATCTCGCGGCGTCCCATCTATCTTAGTTAGTTTTTATAAGAATTTGAGAGAATTGAAACTTCACAGCCTCAATTTGTTGTTTTAATAAAGCACACTAACTATATTTATGTTTAAAGCAAATGAAAATGTTATTCTTAAAAGCAAATGAAAACGTTACTTCTTCAGTTCCACCTTCTTGTCTATCCGTTGCAGACTATCCAGAATCTGTTGTTCATGGGTAATCGTCACGTCTCCCGAGAGAGCTACCGAAGGTGTGGTAATTTGTTTGCCTATCGTATCGGCTGCGGCTACTTCTTTTATATCACTATAGAATGAATGTTGCATCACATTCCCTAATGAAAGTACCACTGCCACTACTGCGGCGGCCTTGAACAGCGGAATGAAACGTGCGGTAAGCGTCAAGCGTTTTGCCTTCACCACCGGAGTCTCCACTTCTGCAAGCACACGGGCGTCGAAATCTGCTCCCAACCCCACTTCTTGTTGCAGTTGCTGATATACGAACAAATCTTTGTAGCGAAGCAAATGCTCCGGAACGTCGCTTCCGTTAAAGAAAGCACGCAACTGCGCTTCTTCCTCAAGGGAAGTCTCACACTGCCAGTAGCGTTCTAAAAGTTGTTCTATATATTTACAGTCCATAACCATCTATATCTAAATACCGTTGTTTTACTTTTTGCCTCGCCCTGAAGAGGTTCACTTTTACCTGTTCCTCCGTCAAATGCAGGACGACCGCAATTTCTTTATAACTCTTACCCTCTATATCCCGAAGCTGCATAATCAGCCTTTGTTTATCGGGGAGTTCATTGACCAGACGATGGATGAGTGTCATTTGCTCTTTATCCACCAAGTGATCGTAAGGGTTGGATGCTCCGGAAGTCTGTTCCATTTCAGGTGTCAGTTCCACGGTCTGAGCGTCTTTTCTTTCGCTACGGTCTATTGCCAGATTCTTTGCCACTGTCAGGCAATAAGCCTCGATAGAACCGAATTTCGTCCACTCATCACGTTTGTTCCAGACTCTTATCAGTGTTTCCTGCACAACGTCTTCTGCCTCTGCTCTGTCGAAAGTAATCCGGAGAGCCAACCGAAAGAGTTTGTCTTTCAGAGGGAGAATGTCATTCCGAAAACTGATTTCTTGCATCTCTATTAATAATGACGGTTAAGTATATGGAAAGTTACAGTTGATCACTACTTTTTTTGAATTATTTTTTGATGCGGGTTCCGCTATTCTCGTTAATTGCTGACGCTAAGGTAATTACCACTTCAGTTACTCCCGCATTCAAAGCTTCAAAAGAATTCTCCAGCTTGGGTATCATACCTCCTTGAATAACACCGTCCGCTACATATTGTTTGAATTCGGCAGGAGTGATCTGAGGTATCACGCTATCGTCATCGTTCTCGTCACGAAGCACACCCTTCTTCTCAAAACAGAATACCAATGTCACATCGAACAAAGCAGCAAGAGCTTTTGCAGTCTCTCCTGCAATAGTATCGGCATTTGTATTCAGCAGATTGCCTGCACCGTCGTGCGTCAGCGGAGCCATTACGGGAACTACTCCTTTATGGATCAAATCACCCAAAAACTCTGCATTCACTTGCTTTACATCACCCACAAAGCCATAGTCGACGTCTTTTACCGGGCGTTTCACGGAACGGATTACATCCATATCCGCACCAGTCAATCCCAGTGCATTGACACCACGCGCCTGAAGTCCGGCTACAATATTCTTGTTTACCAGCCCGCCGTACACCATCGTCACTACTTTCAGCGTTTCGGCATCCGTGATACGACGCCCGTTTACCATCTGACTTTCAATGCCCAGTTGGGCAGCCAATTTTGTGGCCGAACGGCCACCTCCGTGTACCAAGACTTTGTAGCCCTCAATAGCTGCAAAGTCATCCAACAACTTATGGAGGGTAGCTTCTTCCTCCACGATTTTGCCACCCACCTTTATTACTGTTAGTTTTTCTCTCATAATTCAGTTGACAAGTTTTTTAGTTAACAAGTTGACAAGGGGAGAAGACAAAATGAACAAAGCAATAAAGCGCAGCTCCTTGTCAACTTGTTCCCTTCTCAACTCGTCAACTTTTCTTATTCCAAATAGGTATATCCGTACAGACCGGAACGATAATTGGAAAGGAACTCTTTACCTTCTTCCAACGAAATACGTCCCTCTTTTACTGATTGAGTCACCCAAGTCTCCAGTGTACGCACCAGCTTCTTAGGGCTATATTGAACATAGTCAAGCACTTCCGCTACAGTTTCACCATCAATCACCTGTTCGATGGTATATCCCTTCTCGTTAACAGATACATGCACAGCATTCGTATCGCCGAAAAGATTATGCATATCACCCAGAATCTCCTGATAAGCACCTACCAGGAACACACCCATATAATAAGGTTCCTTACTCTTTAAAGAATGAGTGGGCAGATAGTGTGCCACATTCTTAGTCGAGATAAAGTTAGCTATCTTTCCATCCGAGTCACAAGTGATGTCCTGCAAGGTTGCCGCACGGTCGGGACGTTCATCCAGGCGCTGAATGGGCATAATCGGGAATATCTGGTCGATAGCCCAGGAATCCGGCAGGGACTGGAACAGCGAGAAGTTACAGAAATATTTATCCGCCAACAGTTTCGGCAATCCGCGAAGTTCATCGGGAGCATGCTTCAAGCCGCCTGCAATCTGGTTCACCTCACGCATAACAGACCAGTAAAGACGCTCAATCTGTGCACGTGTTTTCAAATCCACAATTCCATGACTGAACAAGTCGAGCGCTTCTTCACGAATTTGCTGTGCATCGTGCCAGGCTTCCAGCATCTTATTTTGATTCAATGTATCCCAAATGCCATAAAGTTCCTGCACCAATTCATGGTCTTCCTCGGTTACTTCTTCATCATCGTCCCATTCGGGCAAAGTGGTGGTTTCCAAGACTTCAAAAATAAGTACGGAATGATGGGCAGTCAGTGCACGTCCGCTTTCCGTAATAATATTGGGATGGGGAATACCATTCTTATCACTGGCATCTACCAAAGTGGAAATAGAGTCATTCACATATTCCTGAATGGAATAATTGACGCTACTTTCGCTGCTGGACGAACGTGTTCCATCGTAATCTACGCCCAAGCCACCACCGATATCCACGAATTCGACTTTGAATCCCATAGCATGAAGCTGCACATAGAATTGAGATGCTTCGCGCAAGGCCGTCTTAATGCGGCGAATCTTTGTCACCTGGCTACCGATATGGAAATGTATCAATTTCAGACAATCTTTCAGTCCTTTTGAGTCTAAAAAGTCGAGTGCTTCGAGCAATTCACTGGAACTGAGTCCAAACTTGCTTGCATCGCCGCCTGAATCTTCCCATTTGCCACTTCCTGAAGAAGCCAGTTTAATACGAATACCAATATTAGGCATAACATTCAGCTGCTTCGCCATCTTGGCTATCAGTTTTAGCTCGTTCATTTTTTCTACTACAAGAAAAATGCGTTTACCCATCTTCTGGGCAAGCAAAGCCAATTCTATATAGCTCTCATCCTTATAGCCGTTGCAGATAATCAACGAGTCAGAATCTGAGTTAATAGCAATCACGGCATGAAGTTCAGGCTTCGACCCGGCTTCCAACCCAAGATTGAATTTCTTTCCATGGCTGATAATCTCCTCTACCACAGGGCGCATCTGATTAACCTTGATAGGATAGATGATAAAGTTCTGCGCTTTATAGCCGTACTCCTCAGCGGCCTGCCTAAAACATGAAGAAGTCTTCTCAATCCGGTTGTCCAGAATATCGGGAAAACGTATCAGCATAGGAGCCGCCACGTCTCGCAATTGCAATTCATCCACCAATTCTTTCAAATCGACGCCGACACCGTTTTTACGAGGTGTTACCACTACATGACCTTTGTCATTGATACCAAAGTACGAAGTGCCCCAACCTGTAATGTTGTAAAGCTCTTCTGAATCTTCAATACGCCATTTTCTCATTTTTTGTAACTCAGATGTTTGTTGTTTGATTTTAATAGGGCGACAAAAATACGATAATTCTCGATATTTATTGCGTTTTCCACCTAAAATTACACATTTACAAGCGGTTAAATGCTCAGCAAGTTACGTAACTGCTGCACAGAATCCGCAATTTGCCGACGGCTTTCCAACTGCCCGGCATCGAAACGGTATCTTGCCTTACCATAGTGCGGTGCACGTTTTTCCAAGGCTTCTATAATGAAAATCCGCAGTTCTTCGTCCGTTTTTCCTTGCAGAATAGGACGTTGCTGCGTAGCCACTCGCAAGCGGCGGAACAAAACGTCAGGATGAACATCCAGAAAAACGGTCTGCCCATGCTCGTTCATATACTCCATGTTATCGAAGAAGCAAGGAGTACCGCCTCCGGTCGAGATAATGACGTTTTCAAACTCAGCCACTTCATGCAGCATGGTTCGCTCCAGTTCACGAAAAGAGGCCTCTCCCCGCTCAATGAACAATTCACGTATGGATTTGTGAAGACGTTCTTCGATATACCAGTCCAGATCGATGAACGGTATATTCAATTCGCGGGCAAAAGCCTTTCCTAAAGTTGTTTTACCGGCTCCCATGTAGCCGGTTAAGAAAATACGTATCATAAGCGCTTACCTTTGCGTACAAAGGTAAGCAATTCTATTCTGAGAGATTTACTATCAGATAAAAATTTTAATGCGTTCGCTCAAATCATCAAACTCTATCCCGCCCGGTTCGGCCACAGGAGTACCGAAAGGCATCTGTGCAATCAACTGCCAGGTTTCGGGAAGATGCCACGTGCTGCGTACATCTTCGTCAATCAACGGGTTATAGTGTTGCAGCGAAGCGCCCAGACCTTTATCTTCGAGCATGGTCCAGATAGCCAGCTGATGCATGGCAGAAGTATGTTGCGACCACGTCGGGAAATTCTCATGATAAGTAGGGAATTGTTTTTGCAGTCCTTCTACAATGGAACGGTCTTCAAAAAAGAGTATCGTGCCATATCCGCAAGAGAACGAAGTATCGATCTTCTTCTCCGACTGGCGATATTGTTCTTCGGACAGACGTTCTTCCAACTGATCCTTCACGATTCTCCATAATTTCTGATGTTCATCCCCCAGTAACAACACAATACGTGTAGTCTGCGAGTTGAATGCCGAAGGCACATGCTTTACTGCTGTACGGATGATGTGTACAATTTCCTCGTCCTGAACCGGAGAGTCGTTACTGATAGAATAATAGCTGCGCCGATGCTCCAATGCTTCGGCAAATGTCCGTTCTCTGACCATATTTAATCCTTTCTTTTCGTAATTATCATTTTTGTCTTATATAGTGAAACAAGTGAAAGAGTGAAGTTGTTCGAAGTTGTAGAATATATTTGTACCTTTGCACCCAATTATGAGTAAAGAGAAGTTTTACGTTGTATGGTCAGGCGTCAATCCGGGGATTTATACTTCCTGGACAGACTGTCAGTTACAAACCAAAGGTTACGAAGGAGCGAAATATAAATCGTTCGAGACGCGCGAAGAAGCGGAAAAAGCCTTTGAATCTTCTCCGTATGAATATATCAAACGATCCTCTCCGGGTGCTCCCGCCCAAAAGAAAGATGTGAATGCCCCCCTTCCTTCATCTGTCGTAGAGAATAGCCTTGCCGTAGACGCTGCCTGTAGTGGTAATCCCGGAGCTATGGAATATCGCGGTGTACACGTAGCCAGCCGACAAGAAATATTCCATTTCGGCCCGGTATATGGTACGAATAATATCGGTGAGTTTCTTGCTATCGTCCACGGACTTGCCCTACTGAAACAGAAAGGCTTCGATATGCCCATCTATAGTGACAGCGTGAATGCCATCAGTTGGATCAAGCAGAAGAAATGCAAAACAAAGCTACCCCGTGAACCCAAAACAGAAGAACTTTTCAAACTAATAGAGCGTGCCGAAAAGTGGCTACGGGAAAATACATATACTACCAAAATTCTGAAATGGGAAACCAAGCAGTGGGGAGAAATACCTGCTGACTTCGAAAGAAAATAAGCCTGTACAGGGCTTGAGTTAAATGACGCATCATCCTACACCCGCTATTTTTGAGAAAATTGAATAACCACTTGAAAACAAGTAGTGTTATGGTCCGGAATAAGCAATGTTGCGGATGATTAGATTGCTTGTTCTCATCCACAACAAGCAATCTAATTTCAGACAAGTCTGATTTCGTTAAGCGAAATCTATAAGCGACATGTGAAAAGCGAGTAATATATGCGTATAAACATTCCTTTTGTACAAGGGGAATTTACTGTTGATTATCAAGGTGTTGCAAAGGATCAATTTCTTTCCGACAAGAAGTTGGGAGTTTGTTGGCAAGAAGTTAACTTCCTGTCGTCAAACTCCTAACTTCTTGTAAAAGGAGAAATAGCTGTTTTTCGGTTTCCTTACACAGCGTAGTTGATAGTACGAATGGCCTATGTGTTCAATCATCTGTATTAGAAAGGCTGAACGCTTTTCTTTCATCTTGCCTCGTCTAGCGGCTATATATCGGTGGTATTGGATATATAGATACTGCATGTCCGATATATAGATGTGACACGTCCGATATATAGATGCTGCACGTCCGATATATAGCTAATATATTCAGAACATGAGTTTTGACCAAAGGAAATGTACATTAAAAACCAAGAAAAAGAAGATTATTCTTTTAGGAAACAGGAGGTAAGCACTGATTCAAAACAACATGAAGACAGGCACAGATTCCGGTGGTGTAGGCAAATACCTTTCCTACACCCGCATATAATTTTGCCTACACCACACACCGTTCTATTAATGAGACGATTAAGTCTCCGGGTGTAGGATGTAGGCAGAATTAATAAATCTTTCTATTCAGAATCGTTTTTTGATCAAGACAGAGATTGCATATCATTCAAACGTTTATAGTATCCATTCTTCTCCAACAAAGCTTCGTGCCTGCCACGTTCCACAATTTCTCCTTCATAGAGTACGCAGATTTCATCTGCATTTTTAATGGTAGAAAGACGGTGGGCAATAGCAATTGTAGTACGGGTTTTCATCAAACGCTCCAAAGCTTCCTGCACCAGACGTTCGGACTCCGTATCAAGAGCAGAAGTAGCCTCATCAAGAATAAGAATAGGCGGATTCTTCAAAATAGCACGGGCAATACTGATGCGTTGGCGTTGTCCTCCGGAAAGCTTGCCACCACGGTCACCAATATTTGTGTTGTATCCATGTTCTGTCTCCATAATGAAATCGTGCGCATTGGCAATCTTCGCCGCCTCCATCACCTGCTCCAGTGTGGCGTTTTCCACACCAAATGCTATGTTATTAAAGAATGTATCATTAAACAGGATCGCTTCCTGATTTACATTTCCTATCAGGCCACGCAAATCATGAATACGGAAATTCTTGGTACTAACGCCATCAATCATGATTTCACCGAAATGTATGTCATGGTAACGCGGAAGCAAATCTACCAGCGTAGATTTTCCCGACCCGGATTGCCCGACCAATGCAATCGTCTGCCCCTTCGGAACAACAAGATTGATATGTTTCAAAACTTCCCTCTTCCCATCATAACTGAAAGAAACATCCTTAAACTCGATTTGCCGGTTCATGCCATGCAGAGGAAGCGGGTTTACGGGTTCCTTAATAGGATTCTCAGCCTTCAGAATCTTATCCACACGTTCCATGGAAGCCAAACCTTTCGGGATGTTATATCCTGCTTTTGCAAAATCCTTCAACGGATTAATGATGCTATACAGAATAACCATATAGAAAATGAATGTAGGAGCTTCCAGCGAAGAATGCTCATCGCCCAAAATCAGCATACCGCCAAACCAAAGCACCAATACAATCAAAAGCGTTCCCAGGAACTCACTCATCGGATGAGCCAACGCCTGACGAACGGCCACTTTATTGGTTGCATCACGCAGTTCATTACTGCATCTGGTAAAGCGATCCACCATCTTATCTTCTGCAATAAACGCTTTAATGATGCGCAAGCCCCCCAAAGTTTCTTCCAATTGTGACATGGTATCACTCCATTTGCCCTGCGCTTCCAAAGATTGGCGTTTCAGCTTCTTGCCGACCTTTCCCATCAGCCACCCCATTCCGGGAAGTACTACGATGGTAAACAGGGTCAACTGCCAACTTGTTATAATCAGCGTTGTAAAATAAAACAGGATCAAAATCGGATTTTTCAGCAACATATCCAGCGAACTGGTAATGGAGTTTTCTATTTCTCCCACATCACCACTCATACGGGCAATGATATCTCCTTTTCGTTCCTGAGAAAAGAACCCAAGTGGTAAGTGCATTACTTTCGAATAAACCATGATACGGATATCGCGAACAACTCCTGTACGCAAAGGGATCATTACCGCAGAAGAACCGAAGTAGCAAGAAGTTTTCAGCATCGTCATAAGGGCCAGGAAGAGTCCCATAAACAGAAGGGTCATTATCGGGCCATGCACCTCTATCAACCGAGTAACATAGTAATAGAAATTATTTATTACCACATCCTTCAAGTCATCACTCCCCCACTCCATGAAGTGATATACTTTCTCTCCGCTACCCGTCTTGAACAGAATATTCAAAATTGGAATCAGCAGAGTGAACGAGAATACATTGAAAACGGCCGATAAGATATTGAGCACAACCGCCCACCCTATATACTTCTTATATGGCGACACAAAACGTCGCATCAATTGCAGGAATTCCTTCATTGCTTGGTATTAATGAATTAAAGGGCACAAAGATACAAGAAATATCTTTAAGACGAAGAAGATAAATTTAATATTAACGAGATTTATCTATACAACCCTCAAGAAACAAGTCCTGTAGCTCATTTATATAGATCACAGAATGATATCGGAAAAATATATTGTATCTTTGCGCCCGGATATAAAAACAAACGCTTTATTATGACAAAGATCGATAAGTCCGTACTGACATTCGGAATCACTATTTTCCTGCAATTCATGTTATTCGACATACTATGGTGTATCCCGACTACTTTTGCTTCTCTTTCTACAGTTGAATGTTATACAACAAAACTGATAGCCACACTTATATTGCTTATCCCTTACGCCTTCTTCCGCATGTGGAAAACAGAGACGCTCATCATGCTCCTGCTGGATTTCCTGCTGATAGCCAATCTTATGTACTTCAGAACCTATTATACCGCCATTCCTCTGAACAGCTACGGATTATCAGGAAACTTAGCCGATTTCACCGGAAGCGTTTTCGACTCCCTTCGCTGGTATGATATACTTTTCCCATTATCCACCCTTGCAGCCGCCGTCGTTCATCGGCGTACAAAAACTGCACATCAGAAGCGTCCCGCACCGGTGCTTGCTTATTCTGTGGTACTTGCAGTCATCATCTGCATCTTTGGCACAGTGACCCTGATTAAAGGCGGATTTTCAAATGCATACAAGGAATATCGCGACAAAGCATATTTCTGTTCAAGCGGCCCCTCCCTCTATACCGTTTTCGGTAGCCTTTGCTATGATTTGGCAGGTCAGCAACAAAAGTTAACTCCTGAACTGGAAGCAAAGATAGAAGAATGGTTAAGTAAAAAGCCCAAACACGAAGTTGCTCTGCCGGACAGTAGTACTAATCGCCGCACCAATTGCATCATCATTCTGGCAGAATCATTGGAAAGTTGGGTATTAGAAAAAGAAGTGGAAGGGCAGGAGATCACCCCCTACTTGAACAAATTACTGAAGGATTCTACCACCATCTATGCCCCACATGTACTGACACAGGTAAAAGGCGGCCGTTCCATAGATGCCCAACTTATACTTTGCACCGGACTACTACCTATCAACAGTGGTACGTACAGCAGCCAATATCCCAACCATGTTTACCCTTCGTTGCAGAAAGCCATGCACGAAAAAAATCATTCGCGCAACTATCTGTTAACCATAGATAAGATATCCACCTGGAACCAGGGCCCCATAGCCCAAAGCTTCGGCATGGATACGATTATCGCCTATCATGATTTCGAACTGACGGAAGCTTTTGGTACCCACAAACGTACCGGAGACGGCTCATTCTTTGCTCAATGTCAAGAAAAGATAGAAAAAGGGGAGATATGGAAAGAAGGGGAAAACGCATATATGCAGCTTATTACCTACTCTGGTCATGCTCCATTCATATTACCGGAATATCTCAGAGAGATTTCATTCTCCTCTGACATTCCGGAGAAGATGGGTAACTATATGATCACTGCCCGCTACACTGATAAAGCTATCGGTAAATTCGTGGAGTATCTGAAAACACTCCCTCAATATAAGGAAACGCTGATTGTAATAACAGGAGATCACGAAGGTTTAGCGTCTTATCGTGCAGAACTATGCGAAAGTCCCGGTGGCAAAGGTATCGTGTCCGACAAGCAGTTTACTCCTTTCATCGTTGTCAACTCTCCCATAGGTATGCGTTACGATGAAGTGATGGGACAAATAGATATGTATCCCACCCTGCTGAACCTACTTCAACTTGACGACTATTATTGGACCGGCCTCGGAGAAAGTATCCTCAATCCTGAAAAGAAAGGATTTGCTGTAGGTTCACAGATGAATGTGGAAGGAGAAGGATATAGTCCGGAAGATGAGAATTTTGCAAAGGAGGCATATGATATTTCGGATGAGATGATACGGTTTAATTACTTTGGAAAAAAGTAAGATAATAAAGAAAGCATTCCATGTTTTTAAGAATCTTTGTTTGGAGAAACAACAGAAAGGGCGTACCTTTGTTTGCATTCAAACCAAACTTCTAAAAAGGCATCAGTTATGGAAGAATATATAGCACCGAACAGAAAACGCATCCCCTACGGCATGATGAACTTCGCCGTGATTCGCCGTGATGATTGTTATTATGTAGACAAGACCCGCTTTATTCCCATAATAGAAGACGCGGATAAGTTTTTCTTCTTCATCCGTCCCCGTCGTTTCGGCAAAAGTCTGACGGTAAGTATGCTGCAACATTATTACGACATAGCCGCCAAAGATAAGTTTGATGCTTTGTTCGGTGATCTTTATATCGGGAAATATCCCACACGTGACCGCAACAGCTACCTGGTGCTCTATCTCAATTTTTCTGGAATTGTCGGTGAACTGCACAACTACCGCAAAGGGCTGGATGCGCATTGCCAAACCATGTTCGACTACTTTTGCGATATCTATGCCGACTATCTTCCTCAGGGTATTAAGGAAAAACTGGATGCAAAAGAAGGAGCCGTAGAACAATTTGAGTACCTGTTTACGGAATGTAACAAAACCGGCCAAAGAATTTACCTCTTCATCGACGAGTACGACCACTTTACCAATGCCATCCTCGCCGACCCTGAGAGTTTACATCGTTACACCAACGAGACACATGGCGAAGGCTATTTGCGCGCCTTCTTCAACAAGGTGAAAGCAGGAACCTATTCCAGTATCGAGCGCTGTTTCATCACCGGTGTCAGCCCCGTTACGATGGACGACCTCACCAGCGGCTTCAACATCGGTACCAATTACTCGCTCTCCCCAAAATTCAACGAAATGATAGGATTCACGGAAGAGGAAGTACGGCAAATGTTGACCTATTACTCCACCACCAGCCACTTCAACCACACTGTGGACGAGTTGTTGGACATAATGCAACCGTGGTACGACAACTATTGCTTTGCACAAGGGCGTTATGGTGAAACCACCATGTACAATTCTAATATGGTGCTCTATTTTATCAAAAACTACCTTGACAACGATGGTAAAGCACCGCAGAATATGATAGAAAGCAACATCCGCGTCGACTACGAGAAGTTGCGCATGCTTATCCGTAAGGACAAAGAATTTGCCCACGATGCTTCCATCATCCAGACCTTGGTGAGTCAAGGCTATATTACCGGAGATTTGAAAGAAAGTTTCCCTGCCGTCAATATCACCACTCCTGACAACTTCGTGAGCCTACTCTATTATTTCGGTATGCTTACCATCAGCGGCACATATGAAGGCAAAACCAAACTCACCATTCCCAACCAGGCGGTCCGTGAGCAGCTTTATGCCTATCTACTGAGCACCTACGATGAAGCTGACCTTAATTTCAGCAGTTACGAAAAGAACGAGCTGTCCAGTTCACTCGCCTATCGTGGCGACTGGCAAACTTACTTCGGCTACATCGCCGACTGCCTGAAACGTTACGCTTCTCAACGCGACAAACAGAAAGGGGAGTTCTTTGTCCACGGCTTCACCCTTGCCATGACAGCCCAAAACCGCTTTTACCGCCCCATTTCTGAACAAGATACGCAAGCCGGCTATGTTGATATATTCCTCTGTCCACTGCTGGAAATCTATTCCGATATGAAGCACAGTTACATTGTAAAACTGAAATATGCCAAATATAAGGATTCCGAAAGCCGTGTGGAAGAGTTGCGTCAGGAAGCAATCACCCAAGCCAACCGCTATGCTGATACGGAAACGGTGAGAAATGCCATTGGCACTACGATGCTACATAAAATTGTAGTGGTGTATAAAGGGATGGATATGCCTGTATGTGAAGAAGTATAAATAACGATAAAATGCCACTTACATATCTTCCAAACAAAGATTCGCTATGGTCAGTAAATATCTTCTTCATCATATAGTAGCTGAACCACTAACAATCAGATTGATAAACGTATCCTGCCGATACATATCCCACAGATTTTGCAGATCACTAAATATGGAAGGATTAATATTGTAAAATTTATAAAACTCATCAATAACAATGTTGAACGAACGTTTCTCTCCTATCTCAACACACAAACACCACTACCATAAGATTATTCTGAAGCAGTATATCTACCCACTACCCTTTTAAGGATATCTAATAATTCCTGATTACTTTGTTAAGGATAAATTTGCCATAAGCAAGCTACCAAACCACACAAAATAGGCTTACATAGAAGCTCCATTTCTCTAATCAATATTCCCACTTATCAATAATAATTAGATAAATTAATAATCGCCTCTCTTTTAGTTGCTTTTAATTTTTAAATAATGTATTTTTGACAAAACAATGTCTAACTATAAACTAATACAATTATGAAAAATTTATGCTTACTATCTTTTTATTGGGTTGTAGTACTTTTATTAAGTTCATGCACCAAAGACCTCCTTTATAACTATGAAGAAAAGCTACCACAGACTAGAGCCGTTACCAATGGTGACTATTATTCATTAGGAGTAACCTATGATATAACTATGGACTACCTTGATAATGATGCAGCTAAATACCCTGTAATAGACATAAAGGCTTTTCTTGCAGACAACAAAAATTCTTATATAGAAAATAATACAACTGAAGGGTATTCCATAACCTATTCAGGAGCAACCGCCGAAGACTTTTCTAAAGAAATAAAAACCAAAAATTCTATAAGCTATGGCGGCAGTGGTGGTGGTGATACTTTTTCTCTTTCTGGTAGCGTAAAGTTCACTAGCGAATTAGATCAGCAATATAGTTATTCAACAAAATACTCTTTTGCAAGAGGAGATGCTATAAAAAGAGTAAAAAGAGTATCATTGAATGCTACAGCCACAATGCTGCGAAATTACTTATATCCCGAATTTATTCGTGACTTAAAGACTAAAACTCCTGATCAATTTGTAGCATGGTATGGTACACATGTTTTATTAGATGTAACACTTGGTGGAAGATTACAATTTAATTATCGTTCTGTTATTGATGAAAGAACAAGTAAATCAGACATGAAAAAGACTGTAGAATCAGGTCTCAAATTTGCCATGGGAAAATATGGAGCCGATATAAAACAAGAATTTATGACCAATGAAATTATAACTTGGAGTAAAAAGAACACTTCTTGGAAAACATGGGTAAAGTATAGTGGAGGCGAAAGTAGTGGAACTAGAACTAGCTACGATTCAGAGTCAGGTTATCTTGTAACATCCTTCGACATTGATGCTTGGGAAAAATCTGTCAACAAAGAAAATGCAGGGATCGTTGGAATCAATTGGGAAAAAACATATCCAATATATGAATTGATTGCAGATGCAACGAAGAGAGAAGAAATTCGATTAGCAGTGAACCGATATATTGAAAGTCAAAAAATAGAAATACTAGAATTAGAGCCTTTATACAATATTTATAATAGAAAAACAGGGAACAATTTTAATGTTGCAGGATATGACCTAAAAAACTATTGGCTATATGTTGAAAAGGATGGAACATATAGGGAATGTGAGTCTTTTTTAGGCTATGTGCTAAAAAACAAACAATTACAAACCGAGCCATTATATAACATCAACAACAAAAAAAGTGGAAATACTTTTACTGCAATAGGCGACACCGAAAAGAACATTTGGTTGCATCAAGCAGCTGACCACGAATATCGAGAGTGTGAGTCCCAAATAGGTTACGCATACACTAAAGAAATGCCTAATACAATTCCACTGTTTAGAATACACAATAAAAAATCAAATAATACTTTTAGCGTAGCTGGAATTACTGATAAATATTACTGGTTATATCAGGCTTCCGATCATGAAAACAGAGAAGATGATGGACAGACAGGTTATATCTATCCCGCCCAATAGCCCCACAGTCACATTATAAAATATCAACAATATCAATGACAATATAATATAAGAAAGAGAGACTCTCCATAAAATTGTATAAATAGAAAACTACGAGAAGAATCCCGTAGTTTTCTATTTATACAATTTTATGGAGAGTCCCCTAATTAATACACATACCCCCATGTACATTGATAAGCATCACTCCCCTCTTGAGTACCTCGCCAATGTGTTGATAAACTATGATTAGTATACTTTTTACTATAATATCCATACAAAGGTGTTGTCCCAGGAACCTGCGATGTATAGATATAACCTAATGTTCCTTGATAACGGTCTGTACCAGAAATAGTACCCCGCCAATTAGTACAATAAGAATGATTTACATACTTTTCACTATAATATTCATATAACGGGGTAGTGCCAGGAAGCTGTTTCGCACAAATATATCCAATAACTCCTTCATAACGATCTGTAAGGTCAACCTCCCCCCTCCAATGGGTAGTATAAGAATGATTGATATATTTATCACTATAATATTGATATAATGGGAGTAGTTCAATCACATCAATCTTTTTACTATCAATATACCTAAATACAGCCTCCTTCATTTCCTGCTTCTTTATAGGATCAGAAATTAGATCATAAATAGGATACGTAGCATTCCAGTTGACATCAAATAATCTAGAATGCTGGTCATCAACTGACTCTGTCCATGCTCCCAAATTAATACTAAAACTTGGTCCTTGCTCAGGCGCGAGCGTAATAGTAGTACCCGAGGTAGAACCACCAAGAGCCTTAATATAGCATTCCCAATTAGAATTTTTCTTATTGCGCTCCTCTACTTCCGTTTTGCTCCATGAACCGTGAGCATCAAGCCCAATATTGCTCAGATTATATTTTGCCCCTGCACTGACAATCTCTGTTTTTTCCGTACTACTATTCTCTTCTATTATAACAGATTTATAATATGCGGTATATTTCCCTCCAACTGTTATATTAGTTAAAACATGCGTTCCATACATTTCCACAATTTTATCCGCAGAATATTTATTTAAATCTTCAACAAAAGAAGACAACAAGTATTTAGATAAGGTTTCAATATCTGTATTCAGCAGATATCTCCTTTGCTTTTTAAAAACCTCCGCTCTTGCAAATGAGTATTTTGAAGAATAGAAATATTTTGAGCTTGTTTTGAATCCCGTCGTTATAGTCCCTGAGAAAAAGCCCTCTTTATCCTTTTTCTCAGGTAAAGATCCTACAGAACCACTAAAATTCGTATCGGTTATTATCTGAGATAAAAAAGATTGCGCATCTGCTCCTGCAAAACATCTCTGATCAATTACCCCTGAAAATTGCTTATCAAATCTGTTAGGGTTTGCTTTCACAAATGCTTCCACATCTAAGATTTTCAACCTTGTTGAATTTTCACCCATGTAGTCATCGGTTATATCATAACCATAACCTAATACATCATACACTCCATCTCCAGCTGCCCTTGTTGTTACATTTGATACCGAAGATTCAACATTTGGTAAATCCTCTATTTCTGAACAAGAATAGAAAAGAGGCAAAAAGCCTAATAAATAATAAGATTTCTTCATAATAGTACACATTAAAAGATTAACATTTACCAAATGTAAGAAATGTCATCATTTTATCCAATTTTAAAAGCATGTTTATAAACATGGCAATCGCACATAGTATTTGAAGCCACCTACCTTATATGACCTTAGAGCTAAGCACAGATACAACACATTTTTAAATAACAACATAGACAACAAGCTAAATAATGCATAGAAACAACATTATTTTTCACATCATAGATTTTCAGAATCTCAACTAAAAACTTTCTAAAAACAGATTTTAAACTTACACAAGTTTATAATACTTATGCCCCTTTATTTTCCATTTAATTAAAAAGCAAAAATAATACTTATCCCAAAGAGCGCGTAGCGTATCTCTAAAAGAAAGCGGATTCTTTTTTATCTTTTTCAAATAGCGATAATAATTTATTCGAAAAGGATGTTGGCAAGAAGTTTCCCAAGGTTTTGGCTTCCAAGTAAAATGCAGAATTTTCGGATGCCTTAAAATAAATCTCAAATCGCGGTCAAAACCAAACTTCTTGATTATTCCATAATAATAAAAGATAAATTCGACATTCCATGCTAAAGAAATATGCACAGACTTATCATAAAAAAAAGCATTTAATACATCTTGATCATGCGCTCTAAGTTTTTCAAAATTATGTTCAATGTACTCTATAAAAGCTTGAGTCATATTATGTGTACGCCAATAATCCAAGTTCACCAATAATACACCTGCATTAAAATATCCATATTTAGAGTCGTAATCAAGTCTTTCATACACATCTTCTGCGCAACATCCTCTTTCTTCAAAGGCCGCTACAACAAAATTGTCTCTCAAAGGCGTTTCCCAAAGTTCTTTTATAGACTGATTAACAATGATATCACAATCCAAATATAAAACTTTATTCACGTCAGCAGGAAGAAGATCCGCCATAAATAACCTATTATAAGTAGCAATAGATAAATGATCAGTTGACTTTATAGGGCACTTTTCCAAAAATTTAAAATCAACCTGACAATAAAAGAAATGTCCATTATATGAATGAACAATCTTTTGAATAAAATCTAAATCATCCAAATCCAATCCTTCAGTGAGTAAATAAACTGCATGCTCTTCTCCCGGATTATTCTCAAAAAAGGAAATCAACATCACACTGCAATGTTGAACATAACCACTATCAGCGGCACAAACAATATTCATATTTCTACATTAATATATTGCAAATATAATATTTACGCTTCTCAAAAAATGAATATCTCTTATCTTTTTTAAAAACTCTTTTTATCAACATAGATTTAGGTCACAAATACACTATTATCATTTGATATTTTTTATACCTTTGTTCTTCAGATATAATAAGATCTGTTTTATTTATAGTATGTAAATATCTTTATAAGACATAGGCTTCAGCTTTATCTAAATAAAAATATTCTAAAAACAAATTTATCCATGAGACTCAGAATATTCAGAAGAAATAAGAAACGCCACATTCTCTACTCCTTATTTAACAGAAAATGGGTATATATTTCATATATTCCCGATGTATACTACAATAAAAAGAATACGAAATACATGCTATCCCACCAAAACAAGAGAGAAGCTTTGGTTATTGGAGATATTTTTTACTCTTTAGGATATAACGTTAAAATTGCGCTTTTTAATGCCCCTGAAGAATGCGATACTCGAAAGTATGATATCATATTTGGTTTAGAACCAAACTTCGTAACTATGAGCCAAAGAAATCCACAAGCTCTTAAAATATACTATGCGACAGGAGCTTATTGGAAACATCAACTCACAATGGTAAAAAACAGGACAGACCTATTTAATACAAAACATGGAACACATTTACCATATTCGCGTTTAGTGGATGCGCATAACAGTTGCGAGATAGCTGACGTTATTTTTCAAATAGGCAGCTCATTTACTATCCAAACATATCCTTCCAAATTGCAGAGTAAAATTAATATAATTAATCAGTCTAGCAATTTTGTTCAAGAGTGTGACCTAAAACATAAATTGCAAAGTGTCTCAATGAAGGATTTCATGTGGTTTGGCTCCAGTGGAAGTATTTTGAAAGGTTTAGATTTAGTTTTAGAGTATTTCATAGAGAACCCTCAATACAATTTGCATGTAGTCGGACCACTTGATGAGGAATTCATAAGGTTCTATCAAAAGCAAATAGAAAAATGCCTCAATATAACATTTTACAATTTTCTCGATACCAGCTCCAAAGAATTCATGAACTTAGCCTATCTTTGTGCTTTCAATATCTTTCCATCTGGTAGTGAAGGTTGCCCTGGCTCCGTCATAACTTTAATGCAAATGGGTGTCATCCCTATCACCTCTCAATGGGGAGCAATAGACCAAATAGAACATTACGGATATCTGCTACCCGAGTTATCCGTTGAAGCTATAAGCAAAGCCATTGAATGGGGAGTTACACTTCCCCGGGAAGAGTTCCATAAAATTATAGAGGAAAACATATCATATTCAAAAAATACTTGGAATTTAAAACGATTTGAGAATGAATTTCGCTCTCTATTACTAACATTTATAGAAAAAAGTAATCCCAAAATATGAATCAACCATATATTTTGTACGATTCTCTCATATTTGATTTACAAAAGTTCGGAGGTATTTCACGATACTTCTGCGAAATAATCTCTAGACTAAATGTCAAGTATGATATTTCATTATATTATACAGAAAATTACTACTTAGCACAAAGTAAGATATGTAAGCACCACCTACATATTCCAGGATTTCTATTTAAACATTTTAGATATAAGTTCTATCGTAAGAATCAAAAATTAACAAAGAAGTTACTATTGAGTTCATCCCCATATCTCTTTCACCCAACTTATTATGATCTTACTTTCCTTAAGTACATAGGTGATAATCCTTTTGTCATTACTGTACATGATATGACATATGAACGACTCCCTGAATATTTCAGTGGCGCAGAAGGAACCATACAACTAAAAAAAGAAATTATTACTAAGGCAAATAGGATCATTGCAATTAGTGAAAACACCAAAAAAGATATTGTAGAAATACTCAACATAGCTCCTACCAAAATTGATGTTATTCATCATGGAACCAGCATACAGCCTCCATTGGGAAGACAAAAGCTTTTATTACCCAATAAATATCTTCTTTTTGTTGGTGATAGAACCAGTTATAAAAATTTTCAACGATTATTGGAAGCATTTGCAAACATTTATAAAAACATAAAAGACTTATATTTAATTTGCACAGGAAAACCTTTCTCCCCAGAGGAGCTACAACAAATCCACAAGCTACACGTAGAAAATCAAACATTACAATTTTCTGTCAATGATGAAGATTTAAGTGAGCTATATAGCCGAGCATTATTATTTGTATATCCCTCACTATATGAAGGATTTGGTATTCCTATTTTAGAGGCATACGCTTGTAATTGCCCTGTAGCATTAAGTAATACCAGCTGTTTTCCAGAGATTGCAGGTAATGCAGGTGCCTATTTTGATCCGTATTCAGTAGAAGCAATAACAGACACCATCACGGCCGTCATAAACAATAAAGAAGAACGGTCAAGACTGATTATTGCAGGTAAAGAACGCCTTAAACTATATTCTTGGGAAGAAGCTGCCCAAAAAACAGAAATGGTCTATCAAAAAGTTCTAAATGATTTTCTAAAATAAACTATAATCAGTGTAAAATGAAAAAACCAACCCTCAGTATTATTACAGTCAATTTCAACAACAGAAATGGCTTAGAAAGAACAATACAAAGTATTAAGTCTCAAACATATACAGATTATGAGCATATAATTATAGATGCAAACTCTACTGACGGAAGTAAAGAAATCATACTTGAATATTCCCAAAACACCGCCCATTTAACATATTGGGTATCAGAACCAGATAAAGGGATTTATGACGGCATGAATAAAGGAATAGAGCATGCACAAGGAGAATATATATATCTTTTAAACTCAGGTGATATACTTTCTAATCCGACTGTACTATCTTCCATTTCATTTGACGGCACAAAATATATATGTGGTAATATGAGAATTATCCATTCAGAGACTCAATATGAAGAAGTCGTGCCTCCAAATGAAATAGATGGACTATTCTTATTCAAAAGCTACCTGCCTCATCCTGCATCCTTTATTCATCATTCACTATTTAACAAACAAAAATACAACATTGATTACAAAATTATATCTGACTGGATACATATGGTGGAGAACATTGTATTAAAAGGATGCAGCTATAAGCACATCAACTTGCTAATTTCGGATTTTGATACCACAGGAATCAGCTCCAACAACAGAGCATTAGGATTATCAGAACGAAGTAAATGGATAAAAGACAATATCCCCACTTTAATTTACGATGCTCTTATGGAACTAGACAAAATCAGAAGTTCTGAAATTGGAAGTATTATTCCTACACTTATGCAAAAAAAAAGACATTCGCAGAAACGAGTAAAGAAACTTATTCTACTATTTTCTAAATTCTTCAAATGAGAAATTCTAAAAGCATTTTCAATGTTTCAAACAAAACATTTGCATATAATAAGAATTTTATCGAATATTGCATATAATAAGAAAAAAGATGAGTAACAATATACTTTTTATATTCAATATTTTCCCTGGTGTTGGAGGCTTAGAAACCGTATCAAACAACATCATTGATTATATAGGTAAAGACTTTACCATTTATACACTATCTTTTAACGCAGTAAACAATGCCCCTACTTCACCAGCTATCACGGAAATATTTCAATTTAAAACAGACAATGAAGAAGAAAACATCCAAACATTCAACCAAATTATTGAAGAAAGAAACATTACCCATATCATCAATCAAGGTATCTACCCTCATATAACCAATATAATATTCAACCCCGATAGAAAGAAGGATGTAAAAATAATCTCCGTTCTACATGGTATGCCCAAATATGAAAATTCACAATATTGGCAATTACCACATATTCTTAAAGCAAATAAACTGAAGCAAATAAAAAGAAGATTTCTATTCCACATTGGATTGAATTACAAATATAAACGATATATCAGGTCATTCTATGACTCATATCGCAAAGCATGCATCAAAGGTGATCAAATCATTGTATTATGTAATGAATACATTAAGCCATTCATAAATGAATACCATCTGAAAAAGTACCAAGAGAAAGTTATTGCAATAGAAAATCCATTATCACCACTCTTTTCCGAGCAAAAAAATATTGAATGGACACAAAAGAAAAATCAAGTAATTTTTGTCGGTCGTTTGTCCGAAGAAAAACAAATACACATCATTCTTGATATATGGGAGAGAATAGGGAAAATAACAAACTGGGATCTAGTTATCATTGGTGATGGTTGTATTCGCCAAAAATTAGAGCAAACTGTCAGAGATAAACAAATACAAAGAGTTAGTTTTACTGGGCAAGTCAACCATCCTGAAGAATACTATAAATCTGCAAAGATTATCCTCTTAACTTCAAGTTTCGAAGGGTTTCCAATGTGTTTAATTGAAGCTTTAAGATTTGGAGTCATACCGTTAACTTTTGATATAAGTGCAGGAGTTCGTTCAATAGTATCAAATTCCGGTGGTATTATCATAAAAAACAGAAATTCAAACGAAATGTTTCTCAAGCTACAAGAATTGATTAACAATAAATATCTACATTCACTTAGTGAAAAGGCTAGGCTCAAATCTAATAGATACACATTGAATAGAATTGGCGAACAATGGATAAACTTATTAAGAAAATAAATTAAATGAGAAGAAAGCTTGTACGAAAATATAAAAGATTTAAGAAATGGGTAATTCCTGAATTAAAAAGACGCTTTAGCAAAACAGAAGAAGTGCCCTATAAAAGTGTTCCAATCGTAATTAACAACTTTAATCGCGTAAATACACTAATAACATTGATTCATGGACTAGAAATTCGGGGATATAATAATATATATATTATTGACAACAACTCCACCTATCCCCCATTACTAGAGTATTACAAAGATTGCTCTTACCCTATATACATGTTAAACAAAAATATAGGTCATTTGGCCATATGGGAAACTGGCATTTACAAGCAGTTTACTGACTCATATTTCGCATACACAGATTCAGACTTAGAAATTCACCCAGATTGCCCAGACGATTTTATGGAAAAATTCATTCTTTTACTCAAAAAATATCCCAAAGCACTAAAAGTAGGGTTCTCTATTTGCATAGATGATTTACCTGACTGCTATATCAACAAAGAACAGGTTCAAAAATGGGAAAGCCAATTTTGGAAGAAAGAAATAGAACCTAATATTTTCAAGGCACCTATAGATACTACCTTTGCAGTATATAAGCCTTACTTCAAAGGAGAGATAATAGATTTCTTTCATTTATATCTACGCACTGGATTTCCATATTCAGTAAAACATCTACCTTGGTATATAGATAGTGCTAATCCGTCCGAAGAAGAAAGATATTATATTAATCATCTGCAAACTTCTACACATTGGTCTGAACAAAACAAAAAATGAGTCATTTAAAACTACTATTTTATATACTTATATAAATTTGAAATACAATGTCCCAAATGTTTCCAAGAAAAAGGATAAAATAAGAATTCCTTTAATACAGTTCTTTTCTCTGGATAATTAGTATCTAATAAGCCTCGTAAAAAAATGTTAAGATACTTTTCTTCATTTTTTTTCTCTTTCTTTTTACTTAGATTAAGACCATGAACTTTCATTGGAAGAATCTTATTCCATTTGAGATTATGTAAACGAATAGTATCTCTATACCAATTTTGATCATAAGTACCTGTCGAGAAATGTTCTACCAAAACTTCATGAGAACAACACACATAATTTTTATATTGTTTACTAGCTGCGATCTGCAATGAAAAATCTAAATCATAACAATGAAATCCTATCAGTAATTTCTCATCAAAAGGATACAAATTCCATACCTCTTTTCTCACAAACAAACCCAGCCCATCCAGAGTAACTACTTCCTCGAAAGGGCATTCTAGAAAAACATTACATGCTTCAAGTTTTGTTTTGTTTCCTTTTTTTTGATATAAGAAAGTACATTCCCATTCATTATTATGAAACCAGCCAGAATAGCATTTGAGTTTAACTTTACTGCCAGCAAAGCCAATGACTCCACAATCCGGTTCTCGCAATTTATTTTCTATTATTACGCCCCAATTCCGTGAATGAAACATTACATCCTCATGTACAAAAAAAAGATTTGGATACTTAGCTTGACGTGCGCCTTCATTATAAGCTCGAGCTATAGACCAACATTTCTCCCTATTATCGATAGTAACTATTTCATATTCTACCCCTATAGTCTCATCTATATTTTGACTTATTTTTCGCAAACGTTCCGGCAGTACAGAACAAATAATAATTGACAACATAATTTCTTCTATTCAACGGCATCTCTCTGTTTTAATTCTACATAAAAATGGAAATACACCAGATAAAGCCTTATTTACACGTTCTAAATAATAAGCAGTTTTTATCATATAACACCGCTCCTCCAATTCATTTAACAAATTCTGTTTAATCTCATTCCTAATATTTTTACGTTTAATATCCTTATAATAATTACCATAACAAAGCAAACGTTTATATATACTAAGTGGCAAATAATTCTCAAGGGTCCATGTTAAATCTATGCATTCCTTTATACATGCACCATATGCTTCGTCATCCTGTTTTGAATCTATAGTCACACTTTGCGAATGCTGTCTAAAGTTATTCAAACGCTCATAAACTTCTATAACATCCCCTTGTAACGCCATAAAAGTCCAAAACCACCAATCACCACAGTAACGCATTGTGGCCCATCTAGTATTGAATATTTTCAAAGAAGAGCTCTTCCTAAAAAGAACACCACTTGCATTATAGACATAATTAGTCCAATATAAATTTTTTGCCGCATAGTTTGTCCCTGAAAATAGTTTATACTTCATTAGATTATTCTGTTGTTTTTTTGTCCAACGATCCATATCCTTATCAAGCATATTACCAACTTCATCTACTATATAAGATCCAGTAAAACAATATGCAGCTGTGGGATGTTGCTCCATCAGCGAAACTGTTTTGGCCAAAAAAGAAAAATCTGCATAATCATCACTCTCTGCAATCCATATATATTTTCCGCGAGCAAGTTCTATACCCTTTTGCCATTGTTTAAAAGGGCTACCAGAATTATAGTCATTTACCATAACACAACTAACCCTCTTATCTACTTCCTGATACAGTCTTAATATTCTTACACTATCATCAGAAGAAGCATCATCTAACAGAATTAGCTCAAAATCGTTAAAACTCTGCTTTATAATAGTCTCTATACGTAAAGGCAAGTATTTTGCATAGTTATAATTGGGAACAATTACACTAACTAATGGATTCTTTATATCATGCATTTACTCATTCTTTTAAAATACATTCTTTCATCACTTCCAAATAACGCTTTCCATATCGTAAATCCGGTTCTAAATAATTTCCTTCTGCCCATTCATTCCAAGATTTAACAAAAGCAAGGCGGCATTCAAATGGCTTATTTTCTATATGGATCATTACATTCTTCACATGCTTTTCAAAATACCTCGGTTCTGCATGGTTTAAAACCAAAGCTTTACCAAGAGAACGAGGGGAATGATCCCAGTTAGGAATTATAGTAGGTATAATTTCTTTATCATATTCTTCTTCTCCAACAAAAAAAGAACTGGCTTTTTTATATTCCACAATCTTAGGAGTACGAAAAATTTTATGTCGCCATTTAGCACATTCATAAGTAAACCTTGCTTTTTTCTCAAAATCAAATAACCGTACCACATTAATGGCATCAAACCCCATCCTCATCAGTTCAATCCTGTCCTTTGCCAAATTATAGGTATGCCCTATAAAGTGAATACCTTTTAATCCATTTTGTTTTGCTAGATTCTGCCAGAGTTCAATAAACTCTTTCATTTCTGGATGATCAAAAGGTTGATAAATTACAAATATAGGCTTTCCCTCTACCGTAATATATCGATGGTCTTTCAAAGCCGGAAGCACTTCATTAAAATGTTCAATATAGTCATCTTTACCTGGATACAATTGGGTTATTAAAGTTTCCTTAGTCTTAACTCCATGGAAAAAACCTCTCCATGATTCATTAGCCCAAGCCAAACAAAAGGGGAAATCCGGCTCACCCGAAGCTAACACTTCATTAAAAGGACGTTCCAATAATCTTTTCCCATTACCAAACCAATAATGCCAATAACAAAAGCCTTCTATTCCATACTCTCTCGCCATATCAGCCTGAGCTTTACGAGTTTCAGGCACTCTTAAATCATAATATCCCAAATCTGCAGGGACTTTTGGCTGATAATGTCCGGCAAACAAAGGACGAGCTTTTCCTACATTCGTCCATTCAGTAAATCCTTTCATCCACCACTTATCATTTTCTGGGATCGGATGAAATTGAGGTAAATAAAACGCTATAACTCTTGCTTTATTTGCTATACTCATCACATTTTATCTTTAAACAGAATACTATCTTAGAAACGATGATTTCTCGATTTTAATATGGATCTTACAAAACGATAGACTAAACGATATACCGGAAGATTTTTATAAATAGCCCAACGCTTTACAGCACAGGCTATTCCAATCTGTCTCCACTTAATCTCGTCATATTGACGTATTATAACAAGTACATTTTTTATTATTTCCTCTGTAACAGAAGATGGATGTACAAGCATAATGTGATCTATAAGATGGATACCACAGCGAATGACAAATACAGGAGTCTCATCCCATATCCCCTTTTCTAATATGAAACGATTTTGCTCATATACAGCTAGAAACATCTGATATTCCTTTTTAGGATCATATTTACTTCCTATTAAGCTATCAGTGCGCATCATATAATGGTATTTGGGTTGACCTTTCATTACTACTTTCCGTGCTCTATAAAATACTCGGTACATAACAGCCATATCCTCAAAGCAGGTATTCTGCGGAAATCGCAAGCCATCAAAAAGCTCCCTCTTAAAAAGTTTATCCCAAAGATAATTCCTAACAATATCATCTTTAACCAAAAGACGAATAGCGTCGCGAGGTGTCAAATTCAATACTTCATCTGAAACATATTTGATTTTTCTCCCGTTCGGTCTTTCTATATAATGTGAACATACTGATATATCAGCTTCATTAACAATCAACAATTCATACAAGAATTCGTACATATCTCCATCTACCCAATCATCACCGTCCACAAAACCAATATACTCTCCTTGAGCTATATCAAGTCCCTCATTCCGTACAGTACTTACGCCTCTATTATCACGATGAATCACTTTAACTCTTTGATCTTTTAGGGCATAAGCATCACACAACTCTCCAGATCCATCTGTAGAACCATCATCCATCACAATTATCTCCAGATTGGTATAACTCTGTCCACAGATAGAATCAAGACATTTCTCCACATAATCTTTTACATTATAGACTGGTACTATAATGCTTATTAAAGGTAATGCTTTCGTTTCATCCATTATTTTCTTTATACCTTTCTTCCTTCTTTCACGATTCCATTTTCACACCAAACTATCCTCTCTGCAATAACCTGCCTCAACACCTGTTCGTGATATTCCAAATTCTCTCGTGAAGCAAATTTATGATAAAGATGGAATTGCACTCCACCCATCTTCAATTGTTTCTTTTGAATACCTGCATGGATAAGGCGATAGGAAATTTCCACATCTTCCTGCCCCCACATCTCCAAAGACTCATTATAACCATTGACGCGCAATAAGTCTTCTTTCCAGAAAGCCATATTACAGCCCCGGATTCGCAGCATGCTATTCTTGGCATAACGATTTGCCAAATACAAACGTAAAGTGTGTGAACGAAAAGCGTTCAACAAAAAGCTAAGGTCTTGTTTAAAAAGTGCAGGATGAGTTTCCACTCCTCTAAGTAACCGGGCAGTAGCCATTCTTCCTAAAAGTACACGACTCCCACACACAAAGTAACCTTTTTCCGCCAATTCCAGATGGTCCGCAATAAAATGCTTATCCAAGAGGATATCACCATCAATCTGGATAATATAATCCCCCTTCGCCCTTTCAATAGAGCGATTACGGATGGCAGAAAGACGGAAACCTTTGTCCTCGTGCCATACATGCACAATAGGAATATCGGTCTTTGTCCGCATCTTATCAATCAGCTGTTTGGTGTCGTCACGTGAGCCATCATCTGCAATCAGAATCTCACAAGGCTTCACGGTCTGAGCAAAAGCGCTGTACAGACATAGGGACAAGGCCTCCTTCCAATTATATGTAGATATCATTAATGAGACTAACATGTATCAATTCTTTAATTCAACTTCATTTTTTCTGATCTTCCGGCCAATTATAATCTAATTCAGCCTCACGTTGTAGCGCTGCCCTGATAATCTCACTTGTACTCTCTATTATTTTCTTCTTAATGCCTGTAGTGCTTACATCGGGAGTATAAGGAAAATACACCACTTCCTTACCGGGCTGTTGCTTCATCCACTCAAGCCCCTCCAGATACTTATTTATCCAATCATCCCCTATGGTTACTATATCAATATCCTCTCTCTGTAATTGTGCCACTTCAGTAAGCTTCACTTGTTTCACAGCTTTAGTCACACACTTCAAAGACGAAATAATCCGGAAACGTTGTTCAAAGGGAATAATAGGCGGCATTCCCTTGTAATGCTGTATCAACTCATCTGTGCTTACGCCGACTATAAGTTCATCGCCCAATGCCGCCGAACGTTCCAATATGTTCAGATGACCGATATGAAACAGGTCAAAACTACCGGATGTGAATACTCTGATTTTCTTTCTTTCCATGCTATATAGATTTATCGGTATTCTATTTCTTTAATTCTCATTGCCAGATCATCCAGATCCTCTTCACTTTGAACTCCCAAATGGGAAACCCTGAAATAACAAGGAGTACCACCCGGCATAATGAATATGTCTTGCTTCAACAATTCATTAAAGAGAATATCTCCATTCTGGCGAACAAAGAACCCCGTAATGCAATTGGATGGCACTTCCGCCGGAATCTCCCAACCATTCTGCCTGCACAGCTCACGAAAATACAGCGCTTTAGCACGCACGGAAGCAATGATTTTGTCAACCCCAAGGACTACATTCTCCTTTAAACGGGCATGCAATTGCATAAACAAACTGGTGGCCGGACTGTAAGGTGTCTGACCGCGTTCCAGATTCTTCAGATTCTCAGCAAAATCAAAATAATAAGATTTATGCAAAAAATCAGTCTGCAGGATTCTAGGCGAAAGAAACAGAAACGACAAACCCGGGGCTATATTCAGCCCCTTCTGACTGCTGGTAATACAGATATCGATATTCAACTCTTCCATATCCAAATCATCGGACAAGAAAGAACTAATAGCATCAACAACCAGCGAAACATTATGTTTCCTGCAAATAGCAGAAATTTTCTTTAAATCAAACAGTTGACCGGTAGAGGTTTCATGATGTTGACATAAAAACACATCCGGACGCGAAGCAGCCACAGCATTTTCCAGCTGGGCATAATCAATATCACGAGCAAAAGGAACTTCAAAAACTTCATTCTGAACCTGATAGTACTCGCAGAGACTCTTCCAACGGTAGCCGAATGAACCGCCGGCTATAATAAAAGCTTTCTTTTTCAGGGAAACATAATTGGTAACCACAGCATCCATCGCACCGGTTCCTGAAGCAGTATAAAAGATAACACGCCCGCCTGGACAATGTATCAGCTCCAGCAACATACGCTCTGAATCTTTCACAATTTCAGAAAACAAAGCAGTGCGCATATACGGAAAAGGTTCTCCTGCGATTCGAAGAATCCGCTCTTCTATATTTCCCGGAAAAACATAAGATTTCATATTCCTGCTTTTTAATAGTTCTACATTACTTTTCATCACTTCTTTATCCTTCCGAACGTCTTTATACTCGTATATTTTCTCCAAAGGTTCAACTTCCGTTCTCTCGGAACACCATGACGGCGAATATAATCTTCAGCCGCTTCCAGCATTCGCCTGGCTACATTTCCATCCAGATACGGATCGTAGTTATCAACCACCCATCGTCTTTTCGCAATAGCGTTTTCATCATGCTGCACACTTTCAAAGGCGTCTGTCAATTGGGACGTATCCGTTATGTCAGTCCAGTAAATGTCCTTCGCTATGGTGCGATAAGTAATTACCGGACGTCCCAGAAGCAAGAATTCATATACTGTTGAGGAAGTGTCACTTATCATGACATCGGACATTAACTGATACTTCGTAACATTAAAGCCGTCTTCCCATATAATGTGTTCTTCTTGTTCTGCCAGTTGTTTATATTCATCCACCCACTCTTTTTTAGTCAACGGATGCAACTTCAACAACAGAACGACATCCCTCATCTTTACTAAATGCAGCAAAGCCTCTTTTAATGCAGGAAGAGATGTTAAACTTGGTGAAAAAGTAGGTGCATATAATACAATTTGACTTTTTCCATGCAGTTTCAACAGTTCTTCACGTTCCCGGTCAAAATCATGCCAATGATTTTTTATCCAATCTTGTTTGGGCCAACCGGTCTCCACGACCTCAAAATCTTTATATTCGGCAGCTAATTCCTTAAACTTTTTCGTAAAAAAAGGACCTTGGGTGAAATAGGTATCAAAATAGCGACGAATGACCCAATGATCTTTCTTTTCTGCCGCATAGCCATGAAAAACCTGTATCTTCACACCCGGTAAATAATAGGGAACAATATTGCCCGGCACAAATATAGCTTCCGGAGAAAAATCATAAACCTCCTGCATCGAATAGGTGTAAACGACCTTTCCGTCCAGTGGGAAAACCGGGATCTTCGGAAGATGCACATACCACAAGATATGATTCGCCTCCGACTTTACCGCTTCCTGATATATAGGCAATAATATATCAACAGCATACTTATTTTCACAGAATAAGACAATACGCATACTTCTCTCTATAGCTCCAGTTTATACTTCACTTGATGTTTCTTTGCAAAATAAATCCAGAACTTCTTCCGGTGTGCAAGCACTTTATCAACGCAGTATTGTTCATCAGTATTGCGTGCACGTGCATATTCTCTGGCAAGTAATTCAAAAAAGGCTTTCTGTCCCCATAAACGGGCAAAATTGGCACAACCCATATCAATACTGATCTTACCGAAGCTCATGCGGTTAATATCCACTAACATAAAATGATACTCACCATCTATCTTATCAAACAGAATATTTCCAGGAGAATAATCCCGGTGCATAATATCAGATTCATGCAGACGAGCCGTATAACGGGCAAAGGCTATAACAACATCCCGGCAATCGTTAACATCGGCATTGCCGAATTCATAAAAATTTCTTCGATAGGAAGATTGAAGACTGATAAAATAAGAGTACTTGATCAAGCCCCACTTACATTCTTCGATATAAGCGATAGGAACCGGGGTTTCAAAGCCTCTCTGAAGCAGTATATTGGGATATGAAAAGGCGCGCCTTCCTTTCGGGGCACGAAAAAAAGAATAAGCAATCCGATTTACCAAAGCCGGAACTCCATAACGTTTTATATTGATCTCCAATCCATCATCCACCGTCATCACTTTGATGAGGTTTCTTCCAGAGTAGATCACCCTCCCCTCACTTTCAAAGATATCAGGAATGCTTTCTACAAATTTCCGCAAATGCTCGTATGCAGGATTTACTATTATTTTCATATTTTACTCTGCCTTCACCTTTTTAGACGGTCCCGTCATTCTAAAATATTTATCCATCATTTACCTTATATTCTCTTCAATCTTCGCAATAATTTCTTCAGGTTTTATCTCTCTCAAGCAGGCATAATCGCCACGCCAGCAAGGCTTCTGCCCGTAAACCGAACATGGACGGCAGGATAAGTCTAGTTGCACCGTATTGGCCGGCAACTGTTTCCAGCCCATGAATCCGGCATAAGGATGCGTAGCACCCCATACAGAAACAACAGGCACATTGACCAGAGATGCCAAATGCATATTAGCGGAGTCCATGGAAAGAATCACATCCAAATGACTCATCAGATTCAATTCCGTATCCATTTTCAGCTTACCAATCAACGATAGGACGGAAGGATACTTAGCGGTCCAGCGGTCGAATACCTCCTTTTCACTCTTCCCTCCACCCAAAAGGAAAACTTTCACATCCGGCATTGCAGCAAAATAGGCAACAACCCGTTCCTGCTGTTCTACCGGATAAATCTTACCTTTGTGTTTAGCAAAAGGAGCAATACCTATCCATTTATTATTCCCTTTCGATCCTACCACCGGTTCTATTTGCGAGAAGTCACCTTTCCCCTCTCCGTAGATGGAAGTGAACTTCAATTGAACCGGAAGCCCCAGCTTTTCCAGTACATCAGCATAGCGCCGGAAAGAACTTTCCTGCTTTTCAAAAACCTTATGATGACGGCGAACCAGTTTCTTCTTACCTGCCCGCCCCTTGCATATTGCAGCTACAGGCACGCCATCCAACCGAAAACGCCATCGTAAGTATTTCGCGCGAAGTATATCATGAAAATCGGCCACATAATCAAAATGTAGCCCTTTTAGTTCTGCATACAGACTGTTTAATCCTCGTAATCCTTTATGTTTTCCCGACAAATCGGCACCGTAAAAGCTTACATTCTCCGGCAACTTCAGAAAAAGAGGTTGCAATGCAGTACGACTCAGCACTATGATTTCATGCTGAGGATATTCGGCTGCCAGCGAATGCACTACCGGAACCGTCATGGCTACATCGCCAAGCGCAGAGAAACGGATAATGAGGATACGTGCCATTCGTTATCTTTTTGCATAAAGCACCGGATTCAAGGCCGGGTCATTATACATCTTCATCTGTTTATATACTTTCATATATTTTTTTCCGGATTCAATATCAGCCAGCAATTGGTCAATGGCCGACGAAAGATCTTGCTTTTGTTCCAGAAGGATGTCCAGTTTAGCCTTGCATTGAGCATGATGTTCGGGAGTAGTATCCGTACGTTCCACCTCCTTTTGCATGTGATAGATCTTTAATGCAAGAATAGAAAGACGGTCTATCGCCCATGCGGGACTTTCCGTATTAATGGTAGCCTCCGCCATCGGTTTCACATCTTTATATTTATCCAGGAAATAGCTATCGATCAGTTCCACCAAGTCTGTTCTGTCCTGATTAGACTTGTCTATTCTTCGTTTCAAAGTTAATGCCGCATTCGGTTCAATCTGCGGATCACGTATAATATCTTCAAAATGCCATTGTACGGCATCAATCCAATTCTTCAAATATAGATAATACTCAATCGTCTTCAACTCGTAAGGATTGTTCATTGGCGCATCCACGCTATCCGTTACATGATAATCCGCGACTGACTTCTCAAAAATGCTGTTGCAAAGGTTACTAAATGCCATAATCTTAACGAACTTTACAGTTATACAATAATACAAAGTTATGCAATATTTCCCACACAAGCAACCGTTCCCCACTTTTTATTCCCATCTTGCTCCAAAAGCAAAATATCCTCTTCCTTATTTATTTCATATTTTTACTACCCCATAACACCTCCAATAAGATAAGATCAAAGGGTTCGTATGAAGAATACGTTAACAAATCAAAGCAACTTTCATAAGAAAATAGAAACCAGCTATACTTTATTACTATAACATAACCCCATACATATAATTAATTTCTAAATTTGCCTGTATTCAAAAAAAACAGAATTCCATGAAAGTTATTGTTGACAATAAAATACCTTTTATAAAGGAAGCTATCGGGAAAATAGCCGACGAAGTAATATATGTCCCCGGAAAAGACTTCACCCCTGCTTTAGTGAAGGATGCAGATGCACTAATAATCCGCACACGCACTCAATGCAACCGCGAATTACTACAAGGAAGCCGGGTACAATTCATTGCTACAGCCACAATCGGCTTCGATCATATAGATACGGAGTATTGCCACGAAGCGGGCATAACCTGGACTAATGCACCGGGATGCAACTCCGCTTCCGTAGCACAGTACTTGCAATCCACACTCTTATTAATAAATCTCCTGAAAGGAAAAAACTTATCAGAAATGACCATTGGCATTGTCGGAGTAGGCAACGTAGGCATCAAAGTGGCTAAAGTGGCTCGCGAATTAGGCATGCGGGTGTTGCTGAACGACTTGCCACGAGAAGAAAAAGAAGGAAGTACTAACTTCTGCTCTTTACAGTTTCTTGCCGAAGAATGTGATGTTATCACTTTCCACGTACCTTTATATAAGGAAGGGAAATATAAAACTTTCCATCTGGCCGATGAAGCATTCTTCCGTTCCCTCAAACGTTCTCCCATCATCATCAATACTTCCCGCGGAGAAGTAATAGAAACAGCAGCTTTATTGAAAGCTCTTCAGACCGGTCTGATTTCCGATGCCGTCATTGACGTATGGGAAAACGAACCCGACATTAATCTCACCTTATTATATAAGGTATTCATCGGAACGCCGCATATCGCCGGATACTCGGCAGACGGAAAAGCAAATGCTACGCGAATGTCTCTGGACTCCCTGTGCCGACACTTCGGCATACAAGCTGACTATCACATTGCTCCACCCGAACCGGAAAATCCGATCATCATAGCATCTACCCCTACAGAAGCCTATTTAAAAATGTATGATCCGCGGAAAGACTGCGAAGCGTTGAGAGCTCATCCCGAACTATTTGAAAAGTTAAGAGGAGATTATCCGCTACGGAGAGAAAAGACAGCATTCTCCGTAATAACTCCGTAGCTTAGCCTTCGGATTCAAGCAACTTTTCTATCACTTTGGGATAAGTGTCATATTCCAGCGCATGAATACGATGCGCCAGATCATCAGGAGTATCTTCCGGCAACACCGGGCATTTCACCTGGCAAATAATGGCACCCTCATCATAATGTTCATTCGTATAATGAATAGTAATGCCACTTTCCTCCTCGCCGGCAGCAATCACAGCTTCGTGCACGCGATCTCCATACATGCCCTTTCCGCCGAACTTCGGCAACAACGAAGGATGTATATTTATCATTTTATTAGGATAAGCATGCAAAATAAGATCCGGCACGCGCGCCAGAAAACCGGCCAGCACTACAAAATCAATATCATGCTCCCGCAACACCGATAAAATCGCCTCTCCATTCTCCCAGTCACTCTTCGGAAAATAGAAACAAGGCACTTCCAGCCCGCGTGAACGCTCTAAAACAAACGCATTCTGACGGTTAGTTAAAACCAAAGCCACACAAGCCGAACTTTTTTCCCGGAAATAACGGATGATATTTTCGGCATTTGTGCCGCTTCCCGATGCTAATACTGCGATATTTTTCCTCATATTTCTTCCTTTTAGTGCACAAAACCGTGAAAAATGTGCAAAACATTGCATTTAATTCCCTAAATATTTGCGAGTGACGATAAATATTTATTCCTTTGCCCCGCAAATTTAAAGAAATAAAACTAATTATTAATTAAAAACTTAAAGTTATGTCTGAAATTGCATCAAGAGTGAAAGCGATTATCGTCGACAAATTAGGCGTTGAAGAATCAGAAGTTACTAACGAAGCTAGCTTCACTAACGATTTAGGAGCTGATTCTCTTGACACTGTAGAACTTATCATGGAATTCGAAAAGGAATTCGGTATCTCTATTCCGGATGACCAAGCTGAAAAGATTGGTACTGTAGGCGACGCCGTTTCTTACATCGAAGAACACGCTAAGTAATCCTATCCATCAATTTAATATGGAATTAAAAAGAGTTGTAGTAACAGGTCTCGGCGCCATTACCCCTATTGGCAACAATGTTTCCGATTTTTGGGAAAACCTTGTGAATGGGGTTAGTGGAGCAGGACCTATTACTCATTTCGATGCTTCCCTTTTCAAGACCCAATTTGCCTGCGAAGTGAAAAACTTCGAAGCTACCAAATATATCGACCGCAAAGAAGCCCGTAAGATGGACTTGTATACACAATATGCCATCGCCGTCGCAAAAGAAGCGGTCACCGATTCCGGTCTTGACATCGAAAATGAGGATTTAAACAGAATTGGTGTCATCTTTGGCGCCGGTATCGGTGGTATCCGTACATTCGAGGAAGAGGTAGGTAACTATGCCTTGACCGGCAAAGAAAACGGTCCTAAGTTCAATCCGTTCTTCATCCCCAAGATGATCTCGGATATTGCTGCCGGACAGATTTCTATTATGTATGGTTTTCACGGTCCCAACTATGCAACTTGTTCTGCATGCGCTACTTCCACGAACGCTATTGCTGACGCCTTCAACCTGATTCGTCTGGGCAAGGCTAACGTTATTGTGAGTGGTGGTTCGGAAGCTGCAATCACCGTTGGCGGTGTAGGCGGTTTCAATGCTATGCACGCATTATCAACACGCAATGAATCTCCTACAACTGCATCTCGTCCGTTCAGCGCAAGCCGTGACGGTTTCGTGATGGGTGAAGGTGGTGGTTGTCTGGTTCTTGAAGAGCTGGAACACGCCAAAGCACGTGGTGCTAAGATTTATGCAGAAGTTGCCGGTGTAGGAATGTCTGCCGACGCTCACCATCTGACCGCTTCTCATCCGGAAGGACTTGGAGCCAAGTTAGTGATGAGAAATGCGTTGGAAGATGCCGAGATGAGCCCCGAGGAAGTAGATTATATCAATGTACACGGTACTTCTACTCCTGTAGGTGATATATCGGAAGCTAAAGCTATTAAAGAAGTATTTGGTCAACATGCATTTGAATTGAACATCAGTTCAACAAAATCCATGACTGGTCACTTGCTGGGCGCCGCCGGTGCGGTAGAGGCCATCGCAAGTATTCTTGCGATCAAGAATGGCATCGTACCTCCGACTATCAACCACGAAGAGGGTGATAACGACGAAAACATCGACTATGACCTTAACCTTACGTTCAACAAAGCTCAAAAACGCGAAGTGAACGTAGCTCTGTCCAATACATTTGGATTTGGCGGTCATAATGCATGTGTTATTTTTAAGAAATACGCAGAATAATCAGTCGTGTTACGTAATCAAATAGACAAAATAAGGCTCTTATTCCGTAAGGACAAAGAGTCTTATTTTTGTTTTTATAAGATTCTGGGGTTCTATCCCCGCAACATTCAGCTCTACCAGCAGGCTTTGTTGCACAAATCCACCTCCATCCGCTCTGAAAAGGGACGCCCTTTGAATAATGAACGACTGGAGTTCCTGGGTGACGCCATTCTTGACGCCATCGTGGGAGATATTGTCTATAAGCATTTCGAAGGCCGTCGCGAAGGTTTTCTCACAAATACACGTTCCAAAATCGTGCAACGGGAAACTCTGAATAAGTTGGCAGTAGAAATAGGCCTGGACAAGCTGGTAAAATATTCCACCCGTTCTTCCTCGCACAATAGTTATATGTACGGAAATGCTTTCGAAGCATTTATCGGTGCCATCTATCTGGATCAGGGCTACGAGCGCTGCAAGCGGTTCATGGAAGAAAAGATATTCAAGAATTACATTGACCTCGACAAGATGTCGCGCAAAGAGGTCAACTTCAAATCAAAGCTGATTGAATGGAGCCAAAAAAGCAAAGTTGAGGTTTCATTTGAACTTATCGAGCAATTCCTTGATGAAGATTATAACCCCATGTTTCATACCGAAATCCGCATAGAAGGTATTTCGGCCGGGAAAGGAACCGGATACTCTAAAAAGGAGTCTCAGCAGAATGCCGCACAAGCTGCCCTGAAGAAAATAAAGAATGATGCTTCATTCAAAGAACAAATAGAAGCCACAAAAGCGCAGAATCATTTGCCTGAGAATACAGAAGAAACAGATGAACTCACAGAGGAGACTCTGATTGAAGAAAATCTTGAAACGATTCTGCCTGTAGAAAATCCTGAGACGGACGAATGTAAGGGCGAATAGCCTTCGCCCACATCATTATCAGCCGAAACAAATTCCCATCCGGCGCCCTTGAACAACCAGATCATTATCCTCCGTTACTAGTTTCAACTTTCCGGCTATTTCCTCCAGTGGTGCAGAAGAAATCTCATCCCCTTTCAACGTAATCATCCGGCCAAACTGTTCTGTTGCAATCAGTTCCGTAGCATGCCCACCCATGCGGGTAGACAGATTCCGGTCGAAAGGTGTGGGCGAACCTCCCCGCTGGATATAGCCAAGCACAGTCTCGCGGGTTTCAATACCTGTTTCATACTCTATCTCCTGGGCAATGTATTCAGCGGCACGTTTCCGGCCATCCGTCTGTATGCCTTCGGCAACCACCACGATGGAATAAGGTTTTCCTTTCTTCAGTCGGTTCAGAATAGTCTCACCAATATTATGGATATTATAAGGAATTTCGGGTATCAAGATAACATCACCGCCACCTGCCATACCTGAATACAGTGCAATCCAGCCGGCCTTATGCCCCATTACCTCAATCACCATCACCCGTTTGTGCGAACTGGCAGTAGAGTGCAGGCGGTCAATGGCATCCGTAGCAATACTTACAGCCGAATCAAATCCGAAAGAGAAATCCGTTCCCCAGATATCATTGTCAATAGTCTTAGGCACAGACACGATGTTCAATCCCATAGCAGCCAGTTTGGCAGCAGTCTTCTGCGTACCGTTACCACCGATACAAACCACACAATCCAATCCTAATTCCTTGATATTCTGTTCTATCAATGCCGGTTTATTGACATCGGATATCACACCGTTCTTCTTGAAAGGTTTCTCGCGGGAAGTGCCGAGCATTGTGCCGCCCTGATTCAACAAACCGGACAAAGATTTATCAGTAAACGACTCCACATCCTTGGTAAGCAACCCCTGAAAGCCACTATGAATGCCCACAACTTCCATCCCGTAATGATTGATTGCAGTTTTGCACACTCCACGAATGGTGGCATTGATGCCGGGACAATCGCCCCCCGAAGTCAAAATACCGATTCTCATGACACTTTTGTTTGAATTATTGTTCTTTAGGTCCGTAAAGATAGAAAAAAAAGAGAAAAAAGATAGAGAAGCCGATAAATAAGATTATTTTTGCGCAACAAAATAGTTTTAACTAAGAGAGATGAATATCACAACATTGCTGGATAAGGTGTATTTTGCCCCTCGCCTGAAAAAAATCGACTTCTATGCTAACCGCGCAGGAGAACTTCAACACCGAGTTCTTGACCGCTTAGTGCGCATGGCAGAAAATACAGAATGGGGAAAGAAATATGATTATAAAAGCATTCATACTTATGAAGACTTTAGAAACAGACTACCCATACAGACTTACGAAGAGGTAAAGCCGTATGTGGAACGCCTGCGTGCAGGAGAACAAAACCTGCTTTGGCCTTCGGAGATACGCTGGTTTGCCAAGTCCTCGGGCACAACGAACGATAAAAGTAAATTCCTGCCCGTCAGCAAAGAAGCATTGAATGACACACATTATCAAGGCGGTAAAGATGCGGTTGCCCTCTATCTGGGTCAGAATCCTGACAGCCGCTTTTTCTCCGGACAAGGTCTGATTTTAGGTGGAAGCCACAGCCCCAACCTCAACTCCAGGCACGGGCTTGTAGGCGATCTTTCTGCTATCCTGATACAAAATATACATCCGTTAGTGAACTGCGTCCGTGTTCCGAGCAAGAAAATTGCTCTTATGAGCGACTTTGAAAAAAAGATAGAAGCAATCGCCAACAGTGCCGTATCAAAAGATGTAACGAGCCTTTCGGGCGTTCCTTCATGGATGTTAGTACTCATTAAGCGTATCCTTGAAAAGACCGGTAAACAATCGCTGGAAGAAATATGGCCCAATCTGGAAGTCTTCTTCCATGGTGGTGTTGCTTTCACCCCTTATCGTGAACAATATAAAGAAGTGATCCGATCACCCAAAATGCATTATGTAGAAACGTACAATGCCTCCGAAGGCTATTTCGGTACGCAAAACGATCCGAATGATCCGTCCATGCTGTTGATGATCGACTACGGTATATTCTATGAGTTCATCCCATTGGAAGATGTAGGTAAAGAGAATCCCCGCATCTACTGCCTGGAAGAAGTGGAAGTGGACAAGAATTATGCATTGGTTATCTCTACTTCTGCGGGTTTGTGGCGCTATATGATTGGAGACACCGTGAAGTTCACGCAAAAGGATCCATATAAATTCGTCATCACCGGACGTACCAAGCATTTCATCAATGCTTTCGGTGAAGAATTGATTGTGGATAACGCGGAAAAAGGTTTGGCAAGGGCTTGCGAGGCTACCGGAGCATTGATTTCCGATTATTCGGCTGCTCCTGTATTTATGGATGCCAATGCTAAATGCCGTCACCAATGGTTGATTGAGTTTGTACAGGCACCGGACAGTATAGAGAATTTTGCCAAAATACTGGATGATACACTGAAAGAAGTGAATTCCGATTATGAAGCAAAACGACAGAAGAACATTGCCCTGCAACCTCTGGAGGTGATTGTTGCCCGCAAAGACCTATTCCATGACTGGCTGGCACAAAAAGGAAAGTTGGGTGGACAACACAAAGTTCCGCGTCTCAGCAATACAAGGGAATATATCGAGGAAATGCTGGAACTGAACAACTGATTCCTGCAATAGCATAGGACAATACGATAATAAATAAGAAAGGCCGCATCAGACAAAACCGATGCGGCCTTTTCCATTTTTGTTCCATGCCTTGAAACTCACAGTTTCATTACTTGAAACCAACAGTTTCATGCCTTGAAACTGCGAGTTTCACGCCGAGAAACCAGTAGTTTCACACCGAGAAACTAACAGTCATCCCAGACTATCAGAAATTATAAGCCAATCCGATGCCCAGTATCTCCTTGAACTGTACCTTCGGCCCTCTTTCAACGCCCTCATCATTAAAGGTTTTCACATCATTATCATACTTCAGTGTCATATTCAGGGTTGCTGATAGCACTTTATTGATCTTCATACTGATGAGCACATCCCAGTTGACATCCACATTACCAAAGTCTTTATTATAAGGAGTGAAGAAATCGGCTGTAGTAATCAGATTCACATTTTCCATGACAGGTAGCTCTGCACGGGCTTTCAGGAAAGCTCCGGCTTCGATCTTAAAGTGATCCCCCGGATCAACACCAAAAGAACCTAAATCAGAAAGATAATCATCGCTCACAAAGGTCATCTTTGTGGAGACAGGTGAAAGGAATATAGAATAATTACTCTTCGGACGATATTCCATACCCAATGCCACATTAGAATAGGCGGGAGCAAAGAAGTTAGATATATAGTGACTCTTGTCCGGATAATTATATCCTTTGGCAAACTGAGTATTCAAATCAGCCATAAGCGTATAATACCAAACTTTAGTGGCTGCATAGCCCAACTGGGTAGATAATCCTATTTTATCGGAACTCTTTCTCATCCCTTGCGATTTGGTTTTCGAAAGACCATAATCCAGCACCAGGTTCGTCACCCATAGCCAGTTTCCGCTCTTATGTGTCAGTGACCCATTCAGGTAAGCATTTCCGGCAATAGAATTCTCACCACCGGCCGACCAGTTTGTCATTGCAGTTTGCGACATATTTATACCTGTCACACCCTTCAGTACCCAAGCTCCTTCTTTATATCCCTTATCGTCCGTTTGGGCAGAGACGATTGTTGCCAAAGTGGCAAATAGTATCATTAAATATATACGTTTCATACTGTTATTCGTTTTAATTGTTCCGCAAAACAAAGACGTCTTTGTATTTCAAACAGAGTAAACTATTTTTTTGTTCAGAAACAAATAAAAGAATGATTGTACGGAAATTACAGGATGATACCTCCTCCCAGCAACAGACCTGCCTCATCGTAAAATGCCGCAGCCTGTCCGGAAGCAATGGATTCCAGTGGTTCGCGCAATAGCACATGCAAGAGATTCTCATCCGTTATACTGACAGTGCAGTGATTAGCTTGCTTCCGATAGCGAATCCTGACAATGACATCCTCGGAATTCAGTAAACGGGAAGTATCCACAATATTCCAGTCTTTCAACAGCATTTCCTCTTTGTAAAGAGAAGCGAGAGGCGCAAGTATCACTTCGTTCCTCTCTTTATGTATCTCTTTTACGAAAACAGGACGGTTCAGATGAATACCCAATCCTCTGCGCTGACCAATCGTATAGAAGGGATATCCTTCGTGCCAACCTAAAAAAGTCCCGCTTTCATCGAGAAATTGTCCTTTTCCCGGCAAAGTATCCTGCGGAACTTCACGCTGCAAGAAAGAGCGGTAATCCATCGGGCAGAAGCATACACCAAGACTATCCTTTTTGGTTGCTGTCCGTTCAAAGCCCCGCTTAGCAGCATAGGCACGCACTTCATTTTTAGTCCAGTCACCCATTGGAAGGAGCATACGTTCTAAAATGTTCTGTTGCAGTCCCCAGAGGAAGAAAGTCTGATCCTTATCACGGTCGGCAGCCGGGGCTATAAAGTAATAGCCATCCCGGAAAACTTCACGTACGTAGTGTCCGGTAGAAATCCAATAAATGCCCATTTCATCGGCAATCTTTGCCAGCAACGGCCATTTCAGTTCATTGTTGCAGAGAGTACAGGGAACAGGGGTACGGGCGGAAAGATATTCATCTACAAAATAGCGGATAATGCGTTCACGGAATAATTCGCGGGCATCATAGATGATGTGCGGGATATTCAGACGGGAAGCGAGATTACGGGCATCATCCAAAGATTCTTCAAAGCCTTCCGAATCATAGAAACGAAACGTTACACCGGTTACTTCATAACCGGCCTCTTGCAACAGCATGGCGGCAACAGAACTATCCGTACCTCCACTCATACCTAATAATACACGCTTAGCAGACTTCATGAGTACAAAAATAAGAATTATTTCTCTGGCAAAGAATAAACATATATATGAATCTGTGGTGAACTTACCCTCATCAGTAATTATGAAATAAATTCAGCCGCTGTCGCACTTATTATACAATAAAGAAGCGGGAGAATGTTCTTTCCAGTCTTTCAACCTTCCAGTACATCTCCCGCTTATGATGAAGAGAATCTCTATCTTATTCTTCTTTTTCCAGTTTTCCGGCTTTCACTTCTTCAAAAGTAGGATTGAAAGCATTGCCAATTACTTCCCACGCTTCAGCATCGTTCAGCCCCGCAATAACTTTTGCCAATCCCTTATAAGAAATCAGTCCCATCTGTTTTTCAATATACACCGACTCGGCAGATTCCAGGTTTTCAAAGCAATCCAGATTGGTAATCACTGTATTAGGATTGCTTCCGGTAGCACCACCTATCGTTAGTTTCAGAGTACCCACACGCTTCAAAGCAGGCAGATTAATACTTTCCAGCATAGCAGGAACTCCATTTGTAAAACAAGTACCGATGCTGCACACGCCTGTTACTTCCTGCAAAGCAGGCAAACTCAGACTTTTAAGTACTCCCCCATAAGTAAAGCTACCTACTTTGGCCAGCTTCGGAAACTGAACAGGTTGCACTACATTGTTCACATAAGAACCTTCCTGAAGACTCATAGCCCCCGTTACCTCTTCCAGATCTTCAAAACTGATTATGGCAAGGTTGGCATTATAACCTTGAGTAACCGTCAGTTTTTTAGCCTTCTTCAGACCTGGGAAGGTAAAGTTCGCCTCCTCTTTCACAATTGCAAATTCCAATGAGATCTCTGCATTCTCAAGTCCTTCGAAACGCATTCCTTTACTACCTGACACTGACACTTTTCCCGTGAAAGTGTCATCGCCTTTCAATAGCAGACCTTCAGGAACAGAGCTCAATTTCAGTTCGTCAATGGTCAAGCCTGTAACATCCATTTCTTTCAGAGCAGCCACATTTCCCAAAGATAAATAAGAGAAATGCGCTCCTTTCAGATTCTTCAGGAAAGATATTTTCTCCAGCTTAGGCAACTGTTCCATTGAAACCCGACTGACAGAAGTCAATGAGCCCAGACCTGTTATATCAGTAACCCCTGGCATGGATGACAAAGAGAATGTCCCTCCGATAGTCTTCAGTGCATTGAATCCAGATAAAACAGTAGCCTCTTCACTATAGCCCCCCAAAGAGAATCCGCCACCTACGGTCTCCAATTCGGGACAGGCATTGTCCAGTTGTTTCACATTCGATAATGTGGTCAATTTCAGATCTCCTCCTACACTCTTCAACTTTTTCAACGGCTCCATATCAGGAATGGCAAGATAAGATATAGTAGCGGCACCGTCTACAGTAGTCAATGAAGAAAGATTAAGTTCTCCAAGGCTTTGGCAGTGTTCTATGGTCAGTCCGTTTTTACCTACATAAGCAAGCGAGCCTAAATCCAGTTTTTTGACACCATTATTATAAATGCGCATACTGTTGGCTTTCGTCAGTTTAGGGAGACTCACTTCATTCAGATTGTTCATTGGATATTGCAATGAAAAGCTGTATGATATTTCTTCCAACGAACTAAAGAACACGTCCTCCAAATCCGAAAGCGACTCAAGCGAGATAGTAGCCGCGGAAACCAAGGCAGGGAAGTTTATTTTCTTCACCTTCTTGTAGCTTTTCAGAGTCAACTGATTACCCAGCGTTTTCAGAGCCGGGAAACTAACTTCTTCCGTCAGTTCAAGCGTTCCGTTCTGTCGTCCGGTAAAGGTGATATCCTTTCCTATAATCTCCAAAGCCGGGAATTCCAACTGTTTGAAGTGGATTGCCTGTAAGGTCAACGTACCGCCCACACTTTCCAGTTTTGGCAGATTCAGTGTGCGAAGCGTATCAGCCGAAAGATACAGATCGCCACCTACCATCTTCAGTTGAGACAGTTCGATGTGTTCCAGTTCCTTATTACCAAACGCTCCGTTCGTACCGATACGGCCTGCAATCTTCAGTGCTCCTGCCCTTTCCAGATTCTCCAGTCCTGCAACTGAAGTACCTTTGTAAGTAGGATTGATAAGCACCGTTCCGGATACTTCTTTCACACCACTCAGCGCAGCGAAAGAAAGTAACGAATCTTCCTTTACGCTTCCCGTTTCCTTACCGATAATCAGATTTCCTTCTATGCGGCTGATACCACGTGCTGCAAAAGCTTCTACGTCTTCAGCCGTTTCCAGCAGCACATCCCCTTCACCGACAATCAATGTGCGGCTCAGAGAGTAATGATACGTACGTTCCTTACCATTATAAGAGGTTACAGTCAACGTCTGATTTCCTTCCCAATCTGTTATATTCGACGGATCCGGGGTAATCGTGGCAAGCTCACTACACAAAACCTCAGCTTTAGCTCCCTGCACCGAAACACCTTCGGGCACAGACAGAGTCAGTTCATCTTCAGTAATAGTGGCCGCATAGGTCTTTCCATCCTGTAATTTCAGGCTGAATGAAGTGATATAGTTTTCGCTTCCGGAGAAAGCAGAGTCTTCGTCATCGCAACCGGCCAGCAGCGAAATGAAGCCTATCATCAATATGTATGCTAAACTTTTTAGTTTCATATTTTCTTTATTTTATACTTGATTATTCTTCTTCGGCAGGCAGGGTCCATAGTCCATCCTCTGCCAGCTGCTTGTACGTCGGATTATACAGGTTATCCTCAACAATCCAGTTCGTTTCAGGACAACTCTTGATGGCTTTCTTCAATCCCTCATAAGAGGCCAGAGCCTTGTGGTTCACTATTTTGAAGCCACCAATACTCTCCAGAGATACAAGGAAGTTCAAGTCCGTCAGTTTAGTGTTCTGCATATTCTGGGTTTCATTATAACCATAAGGGCGAAGATACAACGTCCCGCCCACCGTTTTCAGTAGCGGATAGTAAAGAACCGGTTCATAAACATTGCCATATTGCTCATAACCTGTCTGAATAAGCAGATTTCCACCTACCTTTTCCAGCTTGGGGAACGAACGTTCATCAGTGGTATTGACACATATCCGAGTATCTCCACCAATTGTTTTCAGTTCGGGGAAATGGAACTCTTTAATATTAGAGTAAAGGTCGAATATACCACCCACTTCTTGCAAGTCGGGCATAATGATCTCCTGAATATTCGAATTATTCCAATAAGAGAAGTCACCAGTGATTTTGTTGATACCAGCTATATTCGTTGTTCCACCATTATTGCTAAGATAGTTGAGCTTTAGAGAACCGATTTCCTTAAAACCCTGGAATTGGGGAGAAAGACCGGACATGACTATGCTTCCGGCAAACACATCATCACCCTTCACGACAGTTGTACTCATGTCCGAACCCTGCAACAGTAATTCTTCCATTTCTACACCGCGCAAATCAATCTCACTCATACCTGAACCTAAAGAGATCTTTCCCACCTTCTTCAATTTAGCCGGCATCTTCACGCTACCGGTAGCTGTCAGACTCAGAGTTCCGCCAATACTTTCCAGCGAAGCCAACTGCTCGGGATTGAATCCGGCAATGGAAATACTGGCATTACCGTCTATCGCCTTCAACAGAGGCATATTCATCTGATTCACTTTCGGGCAACTAAGCGATAATTCACCTAAATGAGTCAGCGCCGGGAAAGAAACTTCATACAGCGGGTTATCTGCAATGCTGAGTTTCCCCGAAATATCCTGTAACTTCGGGCAATAGAGCAACAGAAGAGTTTTTCCGGTCACATTCAAGTCCTTGCAGGACAACAGTTCGCTGAAGTCCAGACGAATGGCTGACATACTCACTTCAATACTTCCTCCTACATGCTTCAAAGACTGGAAAGACATTTTCTCTACCGATGATTTACCTTTCAGCGAAAGGTTACCGCTCACCTGTTGTAATGCGGAAAATTCCGTAGAGACAAAAGGAGCTTCCATCGAGAGGTTACCGCCCACACTCTTCAGTGAAGAACAGGAAATATCACCCACAGCCGCGCTCTTTATGTCCAGATCACCCCCTATACGAGTCAGCTTATTCAAATCCACGGTCCACAAACTGTCAGCCGAAATAATCTGGAAAGAACCACCTATCTCTTCCAGATTCTCCAGCCCGGCAAATTCATGCCCACGGTAACGGGTATTAATGGTGATACTACCGGACACCTGCTTCAAGGTTGACAATGCTGCCAGAGACTTAATGGAATCTGTACCCAACTGCTGTCCGATAATCAAACTACCATCCAGATACGAAATACCTTTTGCACCGAAAGCATCCAATTCTTCCTGCGTATTCAGCAAGATGATACCGGTTTCGGGTACACTGCTTCTGCGAGGCGTATAGAGGTATTTGCGTGACTGGCCTGAAAGGGAAGTCACGGTAAAGAACATTTCCTCCTCCCAGTTATACACTGTAGCAGGGTCCGGCTTGATTGTAGCGTTCTCGCTGCACACCACTTGAGCCTTAACATCACTGAGTATCACTTCTTCCGGAATGTTCATCACAATGGTGTCTCCCCGGAAAGAGGCTACAAGAGATTGGTCTCCCTGTTTCAGGGTAAAGGAAGTGATAAAGTTATCAGTTCCCTCAAAAGGATCATTGCTGTCATCGCAGCCCGTGAGACAGGCCAATACGAACAAAATGCTCCCAAGGATATATTTATTCATGATTCTATTTGTTTAAAATTACTAAATCAAGGTTTCAATCGCAAGTCCATAGCAGCAGAAGATTCGGTAGAAATCTCACCTACAGCTGCTCCTTGTCCCATTTGTGCCGTATGAACTTTCACAAAGTCGATGTATTTCAGATTAGCCGGGCTGCCGTCCTGCTGAATGGCGTTCTCAATACGGAATCCGGTCGGATCATTTATATTGTCCACATATCCCCAGTCAAAGCCCCAATTAGTTTCAATACCTTCCGTTTTAAACTGATCGCCCAAGCAAGTTCCTGTCAGGATATAGTATTCCTCTTTCATGAACCAAGGGAAATAACCGCTATTCGGATGATAAGCATTTCGTCTCAGGAAAGTCAGGTTACCATCATTGTCAATCGAAAGTACATCCTGCTTATCCTGCGTAGGACGATAATACTTCAGAGCATAACGTTGAGTGATTCCGGGCTTTCCTGTTTCACTGCCTTTAAGTTCATACCAAGTATCATCAGCAATACCGTTTCCGTTTTCATCCTGGCTTACCCATACGACACCACACTCACACCAATATTTACCAAGCGGATTACCAACAATATCAAAGTCTGCTTCACCCTTACCGTCATCCTCTACACTGTGGTCAAAGCCCAAAATAAAATAACCGCCCCATGCGCCAAGAGAAGCGATCCAACCGGTTCCACCACCATTATTCAGTGTATTCTGTATCGTCATTCGTGCATCTTCGGCAGTCTTTTCCTCAGAGAAATTAACGAACTGCCCCGGAGCAGGCGTGAACTCAAAGCAATGATTGGATATCCAATAACTCTTTGCGGTTGGTGCCCTAAAATAGGTACCTTCTTGCGGAGTACATACCACTTTAACGGTAGCCTCGGCTGTTTTACCGCCGTCGATAGCCTTCACTTTTATTTCATAAATCTGGCCTTCAGCAGAAGGCGTAAACTTGAAATGAATGGAAGTTTCGCTCTGTACACTCCCGTCCACGCTCCATTCGTACACCGCATCATCGCTGATTGAGAATCTTACAGGTGCCAACACAAGGCTTCTGCCAATAGGACAAGTCATAGTTCGCACATCATGTATGGTGGAAGGTTCCACATAGCGGCCGTTATCAAAGAACAACACCGGCTCTTCTTCCGGTATCACCGAGATATTAATGTTCTTCACATCCACACCATCGGCATTGGTTACTTTCAGAGCAAGCGTATAAACATCTATCTCCTTCTCTTTAAATTGATAGATGGAGTCGTGGCTTACCACACGTCCGCCATAGCTCCACTCAAAAGTGGTACTCTCGTCCGTGTATTTAGTTTCGGCAGCCACCTTCAGAGCTACATCGCAATAGCCCACAGCCGAACTACTCACCGTAATTTCAGGCGGCAGACGGTCTACGACTGTTATTTTGGCTTGTTTTTCCACACTTCCGTTATCAGCATCCAGGCGGAAATTCACAAAGAATTCTCCTAACTGATCACCTTTAAACTGATAGGTTTCCTGCTCAGACACAATCTTACCTGCACGTTTCCAAGCATACACAGGATTGATGGCATTCTCCGCAGTCACCTGCAATGTCACCTCATGTCTTATCTTTACTTTATACTCTCCGGTATCGGAGTTTAGCGAACACTCGGGAGCTCCAACCAGCCCCGCTTCGTCATCATCATCCGAACAGGCACCCAATGCAAACAGGCACAGTCCGACAAACGATAGTTTTAAATACAAATTTTTAAACATACTATTTATTGATTAGAAAATGTTACTTGCAATCGTTTCGTTGTAAATACAAAGTGCGCAGGGATATCCCCTGTCGTAACGCTCCACTTCTTTTTTCCCTCGGGCGTGAAGCAATAGAGTGTTCCGGGGGTAACATAATTTTTGGCATCGGTCACGAAGATCTCTTTGGTATCGGGATTCACAGCCAATCCATAAGGTACCTCGATACTCTTTTCCGTACCGTCCGTAATGAAGTTCGTAGTCACTACACGTTTCTTCCGCGTGTCATAAATGCCATAACTGATGGTATTCTGCCCGGTGTACTTACTATACTCCGTACTGTAATAGAAGAGCGAGTCCCCACTCAGACAAAACTCACTGGCCGGAAAGTTCAGCACATCAGTCACCATATCATTATGAGAGTTTATGACATATACCTTGGAGTGTATGTCGTAATAATCACCACGTGATGAAACATAAATATTTCCACGCGCATCAATTGCCATCCGATGAAGGTTGATGCCTACCGTTATTTTTTTGATTTCGGTAAAGGTGTTCAGGTCTATCACAGATACGGTATTATCGTAATTGGGTACACGATAACCTCCGGAATTAGCTACATAGAGTTTATTCCCTACCACTACCATCTCTTCCGGCTGATAGCCGACATCACAAGTGTCCACCACCTGCAAGGAATTCAGATCCACTTTAGCCACATACCCCAGTCTGGCATTGGGATCAATCACCACTTTACCCGCATAAGAACTGACGTAAGCATAGCGACCGTTGAAAACGATATAGCGACAGTTAGGAATAGGGATGGCAGCCAAGTGCCTTGCTGTATTGACATCCATCACCTCCACCAGGTGGGATACATTAATGACAGCAAACAGTTTATCACCATTTATCTGAATATCATTCCCCACATCACCCAGCGCTTTTTGTACGGTAGGATTCAATTCCGGATAAATATTCTTACAGTAATTACCCGAAGCGTAATCGAAATAGTCCAGAGAAGCCTTGTTACTTCCCATATTCCCCTCATTCAACAGGAAAAATCCCTTGACCGGACCTGTCACCTGTACGCCCGGTGTCACATTCGTCACACTGGAAAGTACCAGTTCTTCGTCGTCGCTACGGCACGAGGATACCAACAGTATCAGCATGCCCGCAAGCCACATCAGTAATAATTTACTTCTTTTCATAAGCCGTATATTTGGTTTTAAAGTTCTACATTTATCACAAAGCGGAAATTTATTCCCGGCATGGGATACCATTGTACCACCTCGTACTGCTGATTGAAGACATTATTGACTTCGGCGGTCAGTTTCCACAACATCTTTTTCCAATGCAAGCGGCGGGAAAGGGAAAGGTCGTTCGTATACCATTCCTTGGCATAATTCTCCGGAATGTTGGCACTCGATTCATAACGCTCGCCGGTATAGATAAAACTGTAATTCATGTCCCAATCCCTATAATTCAAATTAAGGACAGCCGAACCGCTGTGCCAGGGAATATAAGGTATCTGTCCACCGTAATAGTCACTTTTTGCATCGGTGAAATCCTGCGCTTTCTCATACGTATAGTTCACCCGCAGGTTGGCCTTCAGGTCTTTCAATAAATGCCATTCGGTTTGCAGAGCCACATCCACCCCGCGCATCTCCACATAGCCCAGATTTACCATTGTCCAACGGAACTGGTTAGAAGTAGGCATGGCTACAATCTTGTCGGTGACCTCGTTATAGTAAGCATCTGCCTGAAACTCCAACCGGGCAGGATAACCTCCACGGAATTTGCGGGAATAAGTTACACCTATATCATATTGTGTGGTATATTCCGGATTCAGGTCAATGTTTCCTATGAAGGTATAGTAAAGGTCATTCAGCGTCGGCATGCGGAATATCTTTTTGTAAAAAGCACGCAGATTCAGATCTTCGTTCTTGAAAGGTTGCCAAGATGCCACGACGGTAGGCGTATATTTGTGTTTATCACCCGCTGCGGCGTTGGGAACCTTCGTAGTCTCGTGTACAAATGTCCCCAGCAGACTGGCTTGTAGTTTGAATCGCTCAAAATGCAGTGCCGTAGCCGCCGCCACAAGTGCCGTGTAGCGGCAGGGATAAACGAAGTTCACCAGGTCGGCATTTAATTTATTCCACTGAAAATCCACCGAAACGTCCGCACTCCAAAAAGGAAGAATATTCAGCATATTCGCTGCCGAAAAATAGAGTTCATGCTGGCGGTAATGATTGTTCACGTACATTGTAGTAACATCCAAGCACGGATCGGACAGATAATGAAGATAATCGTAAGCATACTTACCATTCGTCTGTAAACTGTAGTTTCCCCAATGTTTCCGGAAAGAGCCCTGCAAAAAGAAGTTCGTATCCCATTGGCGGTCTTCATGCACAAAGTCACCCGTCTCACGCACAGCGGCACCGGGCAATCCCCGTTCGGAATTATATAAATAAGCTTTGGCTTTCCATTCTCCCCCTTGCATATCTCCGAATAAGCCATACTCTGCACGAATGGCCTCCACATCACCGTTCTTACGGGTTTCTGTTATATCATATCCGTTTTTCTGCCGGTAACGGAATTTATATTTCCCGCTGGTATACATATACTCAGCACTCAGTGAACCGCTCACCTGCTTGCTCAGCCTATGCTCCAGCAGGACGGAAGGATTAACCAAACCGAAAGAACCGGTTTTGAAAGTTCCTTTCAGGCGATAGTTCTGTCCTTCGCCAAAAGAAGGATGACGAGCTGTCATGTAGATGGAACCGGCTGAAGCAAAATCCTTTGCCGATTGAAAGATAGCGCTCTTCTGGCCATTGTAGAGTGAAACGGCCTCCATGTTATCCAACGAGAAACGTCCCAGATCGATTTGTCCGTTCTGAGCATTTCCCAACTGAACGCCGTCATAGAATACGCCCACATGTTGAGTGCCAAGTCCACGTATGTTGACGGTTTTCAAACCACCGATTCCTCCATAATCCTTTATCTGGATTCCGGAAAAATAGCGGATTGCATCAGCCACAGAATGGACACTCAATTTCTGAAGTTCTTCTCCGGCAAGCATTTGTACCGGAATCACTTCTTTACGGATGCGTTGCGCTGATACAGAGACTTCTTCTATATGATAAGTCTTTGTAGAGTCTACCGTTTGAGCATACAAATCCACGCAACAGCATACTAATGGCATTACCACTGCCAATAAAATGCGATGATACATTCGATTTCATGTATTAAAGAGAGTATCAAACCTCTGCCAAGAGTAATTAATGATAACCCTATAAAAAATAAGTACGACCGGATTTCTAATCCCAGAGAACTCCTGATTCCAGATCATGGCAGGTCTTCTGACTTGCTTCATCTGATGACTCCCTTCCCGTTCATGCAGAAAACAGTGGCGTGAGTATCGTCTTCAGACTTTGTTTGAAGCTTACAGCAGCGGGTCTGTTCAGGATTTACACCTGATTCCCTTTTCACCACCCGCCACGAAAGTGACGGGTGACACCATAATCAATGGCAAAGATACATATTATTATTAAAGTTAACCTTTTTACAGATACTTTTTTATCCGATCCATATCCGATACGTATCTGGGCCGTACCTGCTCCGTACGTTCTCCATGCAGAGGTACCTCTGACCGAAGAAAGTACGGCTTTGATACGGAGCAAGTCATATATCCACGCACGTTCACAGGCCACTATCAGCGAAACAATATATATACCCAAGAAATCATAAAGCAATATGAAGTAAAGGAGAGACCGGGAAACTATCTGAACCTGAAGTTCGGACTCAGTATCCGGCTTGGAAAGAAATAAGAAAAGAACCTCTTCATTACTGTACTAAAAGCCATTAAATCCGACAACAGAACCGTTTAATAAATTATTTGTTGTAACTTTGTGCTCTTTAAAAAACTAAAACTCAAACGTTATGGAACATCAACTGACAATTTACAACACCTTAGATAGGAAAAAGGAGCTATTCGTGCCATTGCACGCTCCACATGTAGGTATGTATGTCTGCGGTCCTACCGTTTACGGTGACGCGCACTTGGGACATGCACGTCCTGCCATTACTTTCGACTTGCTTTTCCGCTACCTTACCCATTTGGGATATAAGGTACGTTATGTCCGCAACATCACCGATGTAGGCCATCTGGAACATGACGCTGACGACGGAGAAGACAAAATAGCCAAGAAAGCACGACTGGAACAATTGGAGCCGATGGAAGTAGCGCAATACTACATCAACCGTTACCACAAGGCAATGGAAGCGCTGAACGTACTTTCACCCAGTATCGAACCGCACGCTTCGGGACACATCATCGAGCAGATAGAGCTGGTGAAAGAGATCCTGAAGAATGGCTATGCTTATGTCAGTGAAGGCTCTGTCTACTTTGACGTAGAGAAATACAATAAGGATTACCATTACGGAAAACTCTCCGGCCGCAATCTGGATGACGTGCTGAACACCACCCGCGAACTGGACGGACAAGCTGAAAAGCATAACCCCGCCGACTTTGCCTTATGGAAATGTGCCCAACCGGAGCATATCATGCGTTGGCCCTCTCCATGGAGCGACGGTTTCCCGGGATGGCATGCCGAATGTACGGCCATGGGTAAGAAATACCTCGGCGAACATTTCGATATTCACGGTGGTGGTATGGACCTTATCTTCCCTCACCACGAATGTGAGATTGCTCAATCGGTTGCATCACAGGGCAATGACATGGTACATTACTGGATGCACAACAATATGATTACCATCAACGGACAGAAGATGGGTAAGTCTTACGGTAACTTCATCAATCTGGACGAGTTCTTCAACGGCACACATAAGTTGCTGACACAAGCATACAGTCCGATGACCATCCGCTTCTTCATCCTGCAAGCTCACTATCGCAGCACGGTAGACTTCAGTAACGAAGCCTTGCAAGCAGCGGAAAAGGGATTAACCCGAATGATGGATGCCGTGAACGGACTGGAAAAGATCACTCCGTCCGCCACTTCCAGCGTAAATGTGAAAGCAGTGCGTGAGAAGTGCTATGAAGCCATGAATGATGACTTGAATACCCCGATAGTCATTGCTCATCTTTTCGACGGAGCCAGAATGATTAACAACATCATTGCAGGCAACGACACCATCACTGCCGATGATCTGAAAGAGCTGAAAGAAACTTTCCATCTTTTCTGCTTCGACATTCTGGGACTGAAAGAAGAAAACAATTCCAATGAAGAACGTGAAGTTGCTTTCGGTAAAGTAGTAGATATGTTACTGGAAGAGCGCATGAAGGCCAAAGCCAATAAAGACTGGGCTACCAGTGATAAGATCCGCAATGAACTTACAGCACTCGGTTTTGAGATAAAAGACGGTAAAGACGGTTGCGAGTGGAAGCTGAATAAATAAGCTCCACGATTAAGAGCCTTGTAAGACTCTTAATCGTTTCTACAGGCACAGATTATGCCGGAACTAAAATTCTTTCAGAAGAAGAATAAAGTTTCGGCATAATTTGTGCCTTTTTGTATCACACTTTTCTCATCATAATTCATCAACATATTTATATCTAAGGTTTACGTAAACTATTTCTCTTGACAGACACAGTAAAACTAAGAAGACCCAAAAGATTCCTAAAAGGGGAAAATCGGTTCAAATCATGCATACAAATATCCCAATATGAAAGAATGAATCAAAATACCATATCTATGACCTTTTATAACATCTATAATTCAAGGAGTCCTCCTACATTTACAAAAAAATAATACAATGAAAAAACACCTGGTAGATTATATCTACGCACAACTAATGCGACAAGACCTGTCGAAACTTCCATGCTACTTAAAGGGTGGTACAATGGAGATATTCTTATTTCTTGCACTTTATTCAGAAATAAAAGGGAGCGAAGAAGCAAGATATATGGCTTCTATAATACTAACGGATACACAAAAAAAAGAATTAAACAACCAACCATACAGTTTACTAAAAGGCAGATTAGGAGTTTCCTGGGGAATACAATACTTAGCTAACAAAAATATATTAGAGTTAGATGACGAAGTTATGAAGTTTCGTTCCATAGGCATGCAAGACTGCATGTCTTACCGTCTTTTGGCACCTATACCAATGAGTAAAGATGATCTGATATTTTCGAGCGGAATCTATATGTCGCAACTAAGAATGCCCAAAGACTCATCAGAACAATATACTCACAACGAAAGAATAATCATTCTATTGGATGAATGCGATAGATTGTTACTACACTCTATACCTCTTATATATACTCCTTCGGAAATGTCTTTATCAATGCTTCATTCCATCCTATACTTTCTTTTACAGGCCGATAAGACAGACGTATATCCTTTTTTGACCAGAAAGTTATTGAAATATACCCCGCAACTATATTATAAGATAATCAATAGAGGAACGCTGTCAGACCAATATATATGTCTGTTTCTGATGAATAAAAGTAACTCTTTACTTCAAGAGACAGGTAATGACCAAACAAGCATTGATTTCATTGCCAATCTTGGTTTCTACAGCTTGCTGTATGATACTCCTCAAATATTCAGTTCTGCATTTCAACTGATACATGAGAATCAAGCTTTCACCGAATATATAATAGAACAAATACAAGAAGCCTCTCTCGACATATCCACTCTATGTGGCTTAGGGTTTGGTTTATTAAATATGGAAGGAGGTATATCATGATCAGAAAAAAAGAGATGCAGAATCTAACTTTCTGCATTCCGGTACGTATAGATTCAGAATACAGGCTGCGCAACCTATTAACCATATTGAAATTCTATTCACATCATCTTTCTTCCAACTACATCGTATTGGAGGCAGATAATCAACAACACGTCAAAGAATTGCCGCATATACCAGGACTTGTCTATGAGTTTATATATGATGAGAATCCTGTTTTTCATAGAACACACTATATCAACCACATGTTATCCAAAGTTTCTACAGAAACGGCCGGAATATGGGATACGGATGCTGTGGCGCCTATCGCACAACTATTGCAGGCTCATCAGAGGATATCAGATGAACAAACGATTATGGCTTATCCTTACGATGGACGCTTTTGGTACATCAACGATTTCTTCTCTTCTCTCTTCTGTGAAAAATTGGACATAAGGCTCCTTACAGACTTTGACATGCCTCGGAGGCTAATGTGTGGATACTATTCCGTAGGAGGAGCTTTTCTGGTAAACGTAGGACGGTACCGACAATATGGTTGGGAGAATGAGAATTTCATTGGTTGGGGACCTGAAGACAGTGAACGTTATAAACGATTACACATCTTGGGCCAGACTCCTGTCAGAGTTCCCGGTTCCCTATATCACCTATATCACTCACGCGGAATCAACAGTGGCGATAGAGACGCAGAGGTAATTTACAAAACCAAAAAGGAATATAGCCGTATATGCGGAATGATGCCCGAAGAACTAAGAAAAGATATAGAAACATGGAGTTGGACCAAATAACAAAGAACAGATGAATCACATTGCAATTTTATTGGCAGCACACCAACTGACAAGATATATCATCGAACAATATTATCGACTGTACGAAGCGACCAAAGAGATAGGCGATTTATACATGCTAATTGAAGATGGAGATTCCATGAGGATTCCCGAGAATATTCGTTATTATTCATTCAGCGTAAACTCCCTGAATGCATTGGGATATACTCCCATAGAAGAAACAATCGTACCGGGAAGCAACCATTTTCAATTTTTACAGTTCTTCAAAGAACATCCTGATTATAATTTCTATTGGAATATAGAATACGACGTCTATTTCAATGGGAATTGGCAAAATCTCTTTATCGCATATAAAAACGTAGAAACAGATTTCATTTCGTCACATATCAAGCTCTATTCAGAGCAACCTTATTGGTGTTGGTGGAGTAGCCTTCAATTAAAAACACTTTTAATTGGACAAGAAAATTATGTCAGATCTTTTAATCCTATTTACAGGTTATCAAACAGAGCATTAAAAGAAATAGATAAAGAATTGAAATTGGAGAATGCGGGGCATCACGAGGTCTTTATTCCTACAATACTCTATAATGCAAACTTTTCTATAGAGGATTGGGGAGAATCGAATCACTTCTCCACCACCAATCGTAGACGATGTTTTTATAGCCCGGGAGAAGATGATTCGGACATCAACTGTAGTATGAGATATCACACGCCATTCAACAGAATGTATATAGAGAAGAAAGGACCGGATGACCTGTTGTATCACCCAGTGAAATGGTAACACATCTTTAATTATTAATCTTAAACATCAAACTATGAACAGAGAAGAATTCAAAGATCACATTCTAAAGTTGGACCGGATTATTATGACCTTGCCCTTGAATATCTTACCAATAGGGTTATTTGACGGGAAGATGGGACTCTGCATCTACTATTTCCAGAAAGCTCAACTTCAAAATAATCCTAAATATCGCACTTATGCAGAGAAACTATTGAATGATATTTTTGCCTTAGTAAGTGAAATAACGACCATTGACTTCAATATTGGCATATCAGGTATTGCATGGGGAATACACCATATTGCCGAAAAACAGTTTGTAACCGGAAATATTGACAATACCCTGCGAGAAGTGGATGACCTGTTATTCCGGACCATTCAGTCAGAGTGGTTAAGAGATGAAAAGAAAAAAAGAAGAGACTTTCTATGGTTGCTGTTCTATTACTCTGACAGGCTGCGAACTATAAAGAACAAGACCGAAAAGAGATTAGCCCAGCGAACCGTAATACAGATAATCAATCACATAGAGGATAACTTCTCCGACACAGCTTGGGAAGAACCACTTCATTTGGATTTGGAAAGTTACGAGTTGCCACTTTATCTACAGCTATTGAGTAAGTTTTACTTTTTGGACTTTTATAATTATAAAATTATAAAGATATGGGAAGGACTTGCCAACACTACGCTATCTTCTATGCCCGTCAGACATGGTAATCGTCTCGTATTATTATCCGCCATTCAGGAAACACTAAAATGTGTTTCGATGCCACAGTGGAAAGAGCATGCAGAACTTTTGAAGACAAACATTGATCATAAAAGGATTATAGAGCAAGAATTTTTAAATAAGAACATAACCTTAAGACGAGGCCTTTCAGGTTATTGCCTGTTGCTTTCCTTGCAACAAGAAGAATTGCCGCCACCTCTTTTAAAATCGCGCATATTAGAAAAAATAGAGCAATCTGAGATTTGGGACGGTAGATTCAATCCACGATTGAACGCCTTTACAGGCAGTACAGGATTAGTAAACGGCTATGCGGGCGTCTCTTTAATATACGAGTCATTACTAAAAAGCACAGAAAGATGAAAACAGATTTGAAAGATGTCACTTTTATGATACCTGTACGGATCGATTCAATTATCCGTCTGGAAAACCTAATATCAGTAGTTCAATACTTGTCCCGGCATTTCGATTGCCGAATAATGATATTGGAAGCAGATGCCTATAACAACGGAATAATCAAAAAACTGTTAGGACCAAAAATAGAATATCATTTTATTGAAGATTATGACAGTACATTCTATCGCACCAAGTATCTTAATATAATGACAGAAATGTCCACTACTCCATTTCTTGCCATATGGGATGCCGATATAATCATATCCTCTTCTCAAATTATAGAAGCAATAGGGAAATTACGAAATGAGAAATATGACATTGCCTTGCCCTATGATGGAAAAGTGCTGGATGTACCAATATCCATAAGGGAACTTTTTATAAAGAATTGCCGTGTCGGAGAGTTACAAAAGCAACATGCCAAGATGGATTATCTCTATAAGACCGAAGCATTATGCGGCGGAGCTATATTTGTCAATGCTATTTCTTATAAAAAGGCCGGTATGGAAAATTTAGCATTTTATGGTTGGGCTTCAGAAGATTTCGAACGTTACAACAGATGGCAAATACTGGGATATAAAATACACAAGGCCAAAGGAGTGTCATATCACTTATTCCACCCGAGAGGCAATAATAGCAAATTCAGCCATCACAAACAATTCATGAATTCTGAAGCATCTGTTTTCGCCACAAGAGCAAGTTCCGCAAAAGAATTACGAGAACGGTTTAAATAGTATATATTGAGTTGGTCAGAAGCTTAACGGGCCTCAACTTTTGCTCAACGCATTATAAAAACAATAATATCAAGAAGCCTTTACTTTTTAATTTTATATTATCATGAAATTGAAGAAATTGAAATTAAATGCTTTGTCGGAAGCGGGGCTGAAAGACAAAGAGATGAATGCTCTAAAAGGGGGTAACTGTTGTACTTGTTCCTGCTATCACGAAGGAGAACCTGGATATTCTTCTTCTGCAGACAACAGCAAAGGTAACTACAAATTTGACGGTCACTCTGTTGAAGGTTGCAATGAATTTGTTTATTGCGATGACGACAACGAAGTTGTACCATTACCTAGTGCAGGAATCTAGAGAAAAGGGTTATAAATGACCATCCATTGAACGTAGTAAAACAACTTCCTTACACGAGAAAGCTTTACTACGTTCTTCAAGGAACATAATATTCGCACTATATTTATACTCTAATATTTCTAAATTAAATACCATGGGAATACTCATAAAAATTATTATTTTCATTTTGTCCTTAAACATATTTCCCTGCTTATCCGCTCAAAAAAAATATATCATATTAAGTCCGAGCGGAAAAGATACAGATAAAATGTCCATTATTGACAGCTGCTATATAAGAGCGTGGTATGCATTTAATGCAGATACAATCAATGTTCCAAATTCTTATGAAGATTTGCAGCGTCTTGAAATAGGCAAAAACTTCATCAAATACTATAGTTATTTCACTTTCAGTTCAGACTCTCTTTGTACTATTTGGAAGAAAAAACATCCACAAGCAAAAGCAAGACCACGGAGGTTAGGATCAGGAGGAAAATATCCAGACCATTGGTCTGAATACAAGCACTCTGAGATATTTATAGATTGTACCCAAAAGCAACTTACAGAATATGCCCGAATGCAATTCTATATGCAAAAACAAAATAGTCAAGCAACTGAAAGTGTACCTGTTCAAGAATGGACGATACATGACGATACCATGTTATTGATAGGCCAACGCTGCCAAAAAGCAACTTGCTATTTCAGAGGAAGAAAATATGAAGCATGGTTTACAATGGATATTCCCATAAGCAAAGGACCTTGGAAATTTGGAGGACTACCGGGACTCATTTTAAAAATCACTGATGACAAATATTTGTATTCATTCGAATGTATCAGAATTGAGCAATTTACATCTCCAATTTATATAAAAAGATACGAAGATTATAAATATTATAGAATAATGAAACGAGAAAAACTGCTGAAATATCAAAAATTCATTCATGAATATTATGGCAAAGCAACTTACTACCCTTTAGAATTGGAATAAAACAGAGCTCGCTATGGTTTGGTGTAACAAAAGGGAACTACAGCCTCATACCTTTCTTGTGAAGCAAAGCCATTCATTATATGTGAAACAGAGACTTATTTAATCATTCTAAAATTTTAAATTATGAAATTAAAGAAATTGAAATTGAATGCTTTGTCTGAAGCAGGGCTGAAAGACAAAGAGATGAATGCTTTAAAAGGGGGCAATTGTTGCAGATGTTCTTGCTATTACGAAGGAAAGCCTGGAGGTGCTGCATGGAATGACAATATGAATGCGAATTATAGCCTTGATACGGAATCCAAACAAGGCTGTAATCAATACGCTGATTGTGAATTTCCCCTTGATGTAGATCCAGACTGGGTACACGAGTAATCAAATTGAAATTACCCTTTCCCCTCTCTCGTCCCATTTCTTCGGAGGAGAGGGGATAGTATTCAAGGAGTGCAATCGCTATTGTAAACTATTTATTAATCAATAAACATGAAAAAATACATAATATTAATTATCTATCACTGTGTGTTTTTAGAAATTATGAAAGCGCAACAATTACAGGGAAAAGCTATGGCACCCCTTAGTGGAAAGAGAAATATAGAGAAAATGACAACAGTAGATTCATGCAATATGCGATTCTCATATGCATTAAACGCAGAGGACATTACCAATATAGATAGCTATGTGGATTTACAACGATTAGAAATCGGTCGACATTTTTCCAAATATTATAGCTTCTTTATATTCAACAATGATTCTCTGGTTTGGATATGGAAAAACAAAAAACAAGCGGCTCAATCCATCCCAAGTTGGCTGGGTCCTTTAGGTAAAGGAAAGTACTATTGGTCAGAATATAAATATTCTGAGTTTTTTAAAGATTACCAGAATAATACAATAACTGAATATGCACGTATGCCCTACGGAATAATGAATAATAGACTATATTCAGAAAAAACTCCCGAACAAAATTGGACCATACATAATGACACATCAACCATTATCGGACATTTATGCCAGAAAGCAACATGCCATTTCCGTGGTCGTAACTACACAGCATGGTTTGCATTAGATATTCCTATATGCAACGGACCATGGAAATTTGGAGGATTACCGGGAATAATACTTAAAGTATATGACGATAAACAATTATATACTTTTGAATGTGTAAAAATAGAATCTGGCATATTTCCTATTAAGAAATATAATTTCACCAGCTACAATCCCATAGAACGAGAAAAGTTGCTCAAGCTCCAAAGAAAACTAAATGAAGATTATTACAGGACCATCGGGGCACGCAGAAGAGACGGAGGCAAGTTACCAGACCCAGTCCCTTATGAGCCTATAGAGTTAGAATAAATAGAGCTAGCTATGGTTTGGTGTAACAAAAGGAAACTACAGTCTCATACCTTTCTTGTGAAGCAAAACCATTCATTATATGTGAAACAGAGACTTATTGAATAATTCTAAAATTTTAAATTATGAAATTGAAGAAATTGAAATTGAATGCTTTGTCTGAAGCCGGGCTGAAAGACAAAGAAATGAATGCTTTAAAAGGCGGTAACTGTTGTACTTGTTCTTGCTATCACGAAGGAGAGGCTGGATACTCTTCCTCTGCCGACAACAGAAGTGCTAATGTTAACATTGGCAGTGGCGGTCATTCAACTGATGGTTGTAACCAGTATTACGAATGCGATGAAAATAATGAAGGATGGGCTCTGCCTAATCCAAGTGAACATCTGCGCGCATAACGTAATTTAGCAGAACGTAAAGTTGTATCAAAGTGAGAAATGGATTATTTCAAATAAAATACTCCAACTCATTCTCCTTTGATACAACTTAAAATTGAATAATAAAACAATCAAATGTCAATCGAATATAAAATGAAAATAATTAATTACTTTTTCATTACGGTATTTTTATCTTCCGGGTATATAAATGCTCAACAATTACAAGGAAATGCCAAGGCAAATCCAATCAATAAAGACACAAGAAAAATGTCAATAGTTGACACCTGTAACATCAGAGTTTTATATGCCCTTAACGCTGACAACATATATATACCTGAAACTTATGTAGATTTACAACGATTAGAAATCGGTAATAAACTTTCAAAATACTACAGTTTTTTTGTATTCAATAATGATTCGCTTTGTACAGAATGGAAAATAAAACATCCACTTGCCAAATCCGCCCCCTCCTACTTAGGCCCTATGGGAAAGAAAATGTATAATTGGTCCGAATATAAATACTCAGAGTATTTTAAAGATTACAAAACAAATACATTGACAGAATATGCCCGTATGCCATATGGAGCAGAACCAGACTGCAAATATTCTGAAGATATTCCAGCTATAGAATGGTCTATTGAGAATGATACAACAACAGTAATTGGATACCTCTGCCAAAAAGCAACATGCTATTTCCGCGGCAGAAATTATACAGCTTGGTTTACAACAGACATTCCTATCAGCAACGGACCATGGAAATTCGGCGGATTACCCGGATTAATCCTTAAGATATATGACAATGATAAACTTTACACATTTGAATGCATAAAAATAGAAAATGGCAACTTCACGATACGAAAATATGACCATATTAAAGATAATAAAAATGTAAATCGTCAGAAGCTACTCAAATTACAAAAAAAGCTGAATGAGAATTACCTTAGAATAGTTGGAGCTGTAAGTCTTAATGGTAAGAAAATGCCAGATCCAGTTTCTTACGAACCTTTAGAACTAGAATAAATATGAATAAATATATTACATCAGATTATGTGGTTTCTGCATTAGCAAACTTACCACAACTTGTGTTCGAAGTTACAGACGCTTGTAACCTACGTTGCAAATATTGCGCTTATGGCGAATTTTATGAAGATTATGATTGTAGAGAAAATAAGATGTTATCTACAGAAAAAGCGATCCGTTTGATTGATTATCTGGCAGAGTATTGGAACTCCAATCTAAATACTTCTGCCGACAAAAACATAACGATATCTTTTTATGGAGGTGAACCTTTGCTTAATTTTCCCTTCATTGAGGCTGTTGTGAAGCATATTAAGAATAATGTTCACTGTCCACATCGACGTTTCTCATTTTCCATGACCACAAATGCCATATTACTCCATAAATATATGGACTTCTTACAAGAAAACAATTTCCACTTACTTGTCAGTCTCGACGGGAACAAAGAGAATGATGGATACCGGATGGATAAAGCCGGTCATAGTTCGTTTGAACGGGTGGTTACTAACGTAGACATGCTCCGGGATAAATACCCTGATTACTTTCTCAGATACGTAAATTTCAATGCAGTATTGCACAATAGAAACTCTGTGGAAAGTATCTATCGCTTTTTTAAGGAAAAGTACAACAAAATTCCCCGCATTGGTGAATTAAATAACGTAGGTATCCGCAAGGATAAACTGGAAGAGTTTAACCGCACTTACAAAAATTCACAAGAGAGCTTGCAACAAGCCGAACATTATGAAGAGATAGAGCGAGATATGTTCATGAATGCAGGAAACTACAGAAACCTGACCCTCTTCCTACACCAATATAGCGGATTTGTATATCGCGACTATACCGACTTACTTTATGACAAGAAGGAGGCGAAAAGTGTCCCAACCGGAACTTGCCTCCCCTTCTCTAAGAAAATGTTTGTCACCGTAAACAGCAAGATTCTGCCTTGTGAACGAATCGGACATCAATTTGCCTTAGGTAGGATCGGTGAGACAGAAATAGAGCTGAACCCAGAATGGATTGCCGATAAATATAATAATTATTATGCCAGAATGGAATCTCAATGCAACCGATGCAAAAACAAGAAAGCATGCATACAATGCCTGTTCAATTTAAAAGATATAGAATCAAAACCAGTCTGCTTTGGCTATATGAATGACAAAGATTTCAATAATTACGTAAATCAGCAAATGCACTTTCTGGAACAGAACCCGGAAGCATACAAGAAAATAATGAAAGAGGTTATTGTCTGGTGAAATAGTTTAACTTAATAACAGAAAACAATGAAAACTAAGAATTATTGGTTTGCTTTAAAATCATACGCATACGTAGAGTTTAAAGAGAAAAATATGCTGATCTATGATACAAAACATGGAGATCGGATAGAAACTGCACAGGAAAAGGTTATCACACTGATAAAAGAGATGTATGAACCTAACAATTTAGGAGTTATTCCTATAAGCAATGAATTACAATCGGATCCATATATCCGGAGTTTCATTCAAGAAGTCATTGACAAAGAGATGGGCGACTTGATGGATGCAGAACATTTTCCCAACAAACCCATCCAGCTAATTCCCACCCTGAGCTTGCAAAAAGACATAGACAGACACATAGAATATGAAGATAAAGTAGCCTTTATCGGAAAAGATATAAGCAAATATCTGACAGAAGTTAATGTATACCTAAATAGTATATGTGATAAATCCTGCAAACATTGTGAAAGCTATTGCAAACAAATACATTGTTGTACAACAAATAATCCAAGCACCGAACTCCCGATAGAGCAAGTAAGGAATCTGCTTGAACAACTCCGCTATTCTCCTGTAAATACAATCAACTTGTATGGAGGAGACATTCTCTCATATAGCTATTTAAACGAATTACAGCTTCTGGCTTCTTCATACCCGAAAACACTACATTTCTATATACACCATAAAAATTATAGGGAAAATGAATTTGTGGATTCCCAATTACTGGAATTAATCATAACTTTTCCTATGGATGGAAATCACTTTCATGAACTATGGAAGCAGATAAAGGATAAACAATCGAAACTACACTTTATTGTAGAGGATGAACAGCAATATAATGATTCCGCACGTTTGATTAATGAATATAATATAAAAGAATACAGCATTCACCCCTACTATACAGGAGAAAATATACATTTCTTTGAAGATAATATATTTCTAAATAAGGAAGACATTTTCTATAAGGCATTGCAAATGAGAGAGATTTTCAGGAATCAAAAACTGAATTCCAATTCTTTCGGAACACTATACGTACTGCCAGACGGGACGGTCAAAGCAAATATGAATACTGCGGTTCTTGGAAATATTGCGGAAGATGATATCCTGAATATCATTTACAAAGAACTGATTGAAAACACAGCGTGGAGAACCATACGCAATTCACATCCATGTGATCAGTGCATTTACCAGTTTATGTGCCCCGCTCCTTCAAATTATGAAAGGGCTATTGGAAAAAATAATCTATGCCATATAATCAATTAAGCCACAACTAAAAAGACAAGCAAGAATGCATAACTTCCCTCATTATATCCAATTGGATGCAATGGATTGCGGACCTACCTGCCTACGCATGATAGCCAAATTCTATGGTAAGAGTTATTCGCTTCAGACACTTCGCTCGCGCTCTTTCATTACGCGCGAAGGAGTGTCTATGCTGGGAATCAGTGATGCGGCAGAATCCATCGGATTCCGCACATCCGGCCTACGGATAACTTTCAAACAACTGGTAGAAGATGTTCCTTTGCCATGTATTCTGCACTGGAGCCAAAAACATTTTGTTGTTTGTTATGACATTCGGAAAAAGAAAGACGGATATCGGATAGCTATAGCGGATCCGGCCAATCAATTAGTTACTTACAAAGAGGATGAATTCAAAAAATGCTGGATCACGACTAAAGCTGATGGAGAAGAGAAAGGAACCGCCCTGGCACTGGAACCCAGTCCCGATTTTTATGAACAGGATGACGAAAAACATACTACGGAACATAATCTCGCCTTTTTCCTTAAATATCTGACGCCCTATAAAAAACAACTTATCCAGTTGGTTTTAGGAATGCTTACAATCAGTGTGCTCCAACTCATATTTCCTTTTTTAACGCAATCACTGGTAGATATCGGCATTCACAGCGGTAACTTGTCATTCATTACTTTAATACTGATATCGCAATTAGTTGTTTCAGTCTCTCAAATATCTGTGGGCTTTATCCGAAGCTGGATTATGCTCCACATGAATGCCCGTATCAATATAGCCTTAATTTCAGACTTTCTGACGAAGTTGATGAAACTCCCATTACACTATTTTGATACAAAGATGATAGGTGACATCATGCAGAGAATCGGCGACCACAGGCGCATTGAAACGTTCCTGACCGGTTCATCGATAAGCACCTTATTTTCTTTTGTTAATTTCTTTATTTTTGCTTTCGTATTAGCTTATTATGATCTTGTAATTCTGGCCATTTTCTTTATAGGAAATGCCCTTTATGTCTGTTGGATATTATTTTTCATGAGATATCGCCGTGAACTGGATATTCGACGCTTTGCTCAAGCAGCCGGAGAACAAAGCAGCCTGATACAACTTGTTACCGCCATGCAAGAAATAAAGCTGAATAACTGCGAGAAACAAAAGCGCTGGCAATGGGAACGCATTCAAGTCAAACTCTTTAAAATCAGCATACAAGGATTGGCTTTGGGACAAATTCAGCAGATAGGTTCTATTTTTTTCAATCAGACTACCAATATCATAATTTCTTTTATCGCCGCAAAAGCTGTAGTAGAGGGAGAAATGACTTTAGGTATGATGATGTCTATGACCTACATTATTGGCCAACTTTCCGGACCAGTTAGTTCTTTTATAGGCTTTGCCCAACAGTTACAGGATGCCAAGATAAGCTTGGAACGTTTGAATGAGGTACATGGCAAAAAGGATGAAGAACAAGATATTGAAACAAAACTAATGATCTTACCGGAGAAGCAAGACATCAAAATTGAAAATCTTTCTTTTAGTTATGATGGTGCAGACAGAGATTACATCTTAAAAGACTTAAATCTGGAGATTCCTGCCAGAAAAGTTACTGCAATCGTTGGAGCAAGCGGCAGTGGGAAAACAACTTTAATAAAATTAATTCTTGGATTTTATGCCCCTAACAAAGGTAAGATAAAGATTGGTGAAATTCCGTTGGAAAACATAAATCCGCATCTCTGGCGTTCTCACACCGGTTCGGTAATGCAAGATGGCTTCATCTTTTCAGAGAGTATAGCTCAAAATATAGCAATAGGTGAAGAGCAAATTGACATCGAAAAATTACGGCATGCCGTAACAGTAGCCAATATACGTGATTTCATAGATTCACTCCCATTAGGATATAACACCAAGATAGGTATGGAGGGAAACGGTATCAGCCAAGGACAACGGCAACGTATTCTGATAGCCCGAGCTGTCTATAAGAATCCTGAGTTTCTATTCTTTGACGAAGCAACAAATGCTTTGGATGCAAACAATGAAAAAGAAATAATGGAGCATCTGCATGGTTTCTATAAAGGTAAGACTGTCGTTGTTGTAGCTCACCGATTGAGTACAGTTCGAGATGCCGACAAAATAGTAGTACTCGATAAAGGACAAGTTACCGAAGAAGGGACTCATCAGGAATTGATTGCCAAACAGGGATTATACTATCAACTAGTAAAGAATCAATTAGCTCAATAAGAATGGCAATGGAAAATAAGAAATACAAAGAGATTGAACTTCGCTGTGAAGAAGTTCAAGAAGTAATGAACCACATTCCTTCCTGGATTCTCCGCTGGGGAATTACAGTATTGTTTAGCATTGTAACAATCTTACTTATGGGAAGTTTCTTATTTAAATACCCTGATATAGTTGTGGCTGAAGTAACAATCAGCACACAAAATCCTCCAGCTTATGTATTAGCCAAAGCATCCGGAAGGGTTTGTGAGATACATGTAAATAATGGCAGTGAGATACAAAAAGACACCTTATTAGCAGTAATAGAAAATACGGCCAGAACTGATGACATTCTTTTGCTAAAGAAGCAAATAACAGACTGGAAAACACATAATTATTCTATAGCAATTGGAGAACAAACTTTCAACGGACAACGCTTACATTTAGGAGAAGTTCAGTCTGCTTATGCTTCATTCATTTCAGTTTTAAATGACTATGCGGATTTCATCAAACAAGACTATTTTCAGGAAAAGACAGCAAACTATCAGGGGCTCTTAAACAGCCAGAAGGAGTACTACCAATTGGCTGAAAAGCAATACCAACTATCCCAAAAAGAGCAAACGTTGGTAGACCGTATCTATGAACGAGATTCTATCTTATATGCCTGTAAAGCTATGATTGCCGCCGAGTACGACGAATCAGGGCGTAATTACCTGCAAAGTCTACAGGGATATGAAGGTATGCGCATGTCACTCATTCAAATAAATATGCAAATTGAGCAAAGCAAAGGAAATATACTGGACATACGACATCAAACTTTAACTGAAGAGCAGAGACATACTGTAAATCTCAAAAATGCAATAGAACAGTTGCAAGTAGGGATCAGTTCTTGGGAGCAGCAATATCTATTAACAGCTCCAATATCGGGAAAAATTACCTTCATGAGTGTCTGGAGTCAGAATCAGAATGTTACAGCAGGAGAAAGTGTTTTTGTAATTGCACCTTCCCAAGGAATGCAACCGATAGGGAAAGCGTTATTACCCATACAAGGTTCAGGAAAAGTAAAAATAGGGCAACAAGTAAATATCCGCTTGAACAATTATCCTGATCAGGAATTCGGGTATGTTAAAGGAATTATACGTAGCATTTCTCCGGTCCCTACAGCAGAAGACAACTATGTGGTGGATATCGACCTTCCAAAGGGCTTGAAAACCAATTATGGTAAGGAACTTCCACTTACACGTGAGATGAAAGGTAGTGCTGAGATTATAACTGAAGACATGAAACTGATAGAAAGATTATTGGCCCCATTAAGGAAAATAATTTCATCGGGCACGGATTCTTCTTTATAACCGGATAAAAATTAAATGATTAAAGCCTAAAGATAGCCTATGATTACCCAGAAATCGCTCAAAGAATACCAAGCAAGCATCTCGTACTTATTGAGAAACGAGATTTGCCTCATAAAAAGTAAACTGATCGTTGTAGTTATAATATTATCAGCCCCTTCTTGTTTAGCACAAACCGTATTTAAAGGAAGTGTCGTAAATAAATCGGGAGAAGCAGTTACAGGAACCATCACCATACAAGCCAGAAACAGTCCTACAATTGCCGAATTTAGCACCTGCGATTCTCAAGGAAAATATACAATTACTTATAAGGGGAAAGCCGACAGTGTGACTATTACATTATCGAGTATGCTTATTGGCAAACATAGCAGAACTGTAAAAAACCAATCACAGCAAGTAGATTTTGTGATTGACGAGCAACCGCTACAATTAAAGGGGGTCACTATTAATGCTCTAAAAATCAAACAAGATAAAGACACATTAAACTATTTGGTTGGTGCATACCTTGACCAAAATGACCGGGCAATTGGTGATGTACTCAAGAAAATGCCAGGAATTGAAGTCTCGGAAAGTGGAAAAATTTCTTTTAATGGAAAAAACATAAAAAGATTCTATGTAGAGAATATGGATCTACTGCAAGGACGATATGGACTTGCTACTAATAATATTCCAGCCAAAGCGGTATCAGTTGTACAAGTATTAGAGAACTATCAACCTGTAAAAGCCTTACAAGGAAAAATATCAACCGATGATGTTGCCATTAATCTAAGATTAAAAGACAGCGCTAAAGGTGTCTTATCTATTATAGGGCTATTGGGCGGAGGATATCAGCCCATATTGTGGAATGCTGAAGCTACTGCTATGTATTTCAACAAGCAAAGCCAGAATATGACTATCTATAAGGGAAATAATTCCGGGGGGAATGTAGCTTCTGAGTTTCGCACGCATTACGACTATGAAAGAGTTTATATGCCATCCGGTAGCCAACTTTCTATCCAAAATCCGGCAACACCTCCTATCCCACGTAATCGTTATATAGACAACCGGTCACACGCCATAAGCACCAATCATCTAAATAAAATAAAAGGTGATACAGAATTGACCACTAACATACTTTATTATGACGACCGGATAAAGAAAGAAGGATATTCACTTTATGAACAGTATCTTCCCTCAAGCGACAAATTAATAATAGAAGAACAAATGCGTTCAGTCAGCCACATCCATAATCTTGAGTTGGCTTCCCGGCTTAATGTAAATGCTAAGAATCATTACCTCAATAACGCTTTTAATTTGAATGTAAACTGGAACAGTGATTTTGGAACGAGTGATACCCATAGCAATGCAGATGTTGCAGACGTACTAATTAGTCAGCGGCTCAAACAACCGTTTTTATCTATCGACAACACTCTGAATTTAATCAAAACGATAAAAGAAAATACTTATAAGATCTACTTTTCAATAGGCTATGGAAATAAGCCACATAGCCTAACTGTTTCTCCCGCCACTTATTTAGGTAATAAGCAAGCGGAATCACTGACTCAGGATTTATCAGACAGAAATCTAGCTTCAGTATTAAGATTATCATACAGCCTGAATCTAAAAGATTTCCGCTTTGATTATAGCCTATGGGGGAGTGCCAACATCCGTAATCTAAATACAGAGTTAACGGAACAGGGTCCCAATTACACTGAAAGATTCTCCGCTGATTCTCTTCGTAATAATCTCTGGTATAATACGTATCAGGCAGGAGTCTCTCAAAGCTATACCTATGATAATAGAAACAATTTCAAAGTTACGCTTCAGCTTCCCCTTGTTTATCTTATACAAACCAAAGATGATAAAATAATCAATCGAGACAATACCTATCAACGGTTCAATATCACTCCTGCCCTTACATTAAGATACGATTATCGTGATTTCTGTTTTTACATGCAAGGGAATGCCGGAAGGAATTTTGGAGATATGAATTCAAGTTATACAGGATTCATCTTAAGAAGCTATCGGAGTTTACTGCGTAATGACATAGACAAACTATTTGAATCCCGTTCTTATAATGCCAATAGTTCAGTACACTACAAAGATGCCTTCAATGCATTGTTCTTTAATGTTGGATTCAACTACAAACATTCATGGAAGAATCTCCTTTATGGCTATAGCTATCAAGATATCATGAGTGTAAAGACTGTTATCGACCAACCCACCCAAGCTGATAGCTATGGAGTGAAACTAAGTGCCAGTAAAGGCTTCAACTTTTTATCAACGACTCTTAGAACATTTGGAAACTATAATAGCGGAAATAGCCAGCAAATCATACAAGAAGAAATATTAAATTCTAAATCATACAACTATGGAGGTGGATTCAGCTTAGATATCACCCCCTTCTCTTTCACAAATTTGAAGTACTCTTTTTCTTGGAATGAAAATAAAAACTATATAGAAAAACGCGCTTCTGACTTTGCAACTATTAGGCAAACATCTCAAAATGTAGGGATTAACATATATCCGATAAAAGAGATTACCATAAATATAAATATGGAACATCAGTATAATAGTGCGGCAGGCAAAAGATATACAACATTTGCAGATGCGAATATTAAATGGAAAAACAAGCATATTGACATCGAATTGGGAATCAACAACCTATTCAATACCAAACAGTATATAACAGCTTTCTTCAATGACGTGAGTACTTCCTATTATTGCTATAATCTACGACCTGCCAGCGCTTTAATCAAGTTTAGATTTAAAATTAGATAATCTCCCGCAAATCAAAAATGATTTCAATTTATTGCAAAAGCTGCCTCCCTCTGATCCAAGCGAATCGAGGGAGGCAGTTTCATTTAGAAAAGAGAGTTTTAGTAAGGTATCATGTCGGAAAGAATACGTTCCTTATACCAGGGATCATCTATCGCCTTCAACTCCTTGCCCATCTCACGGCAAAGTTCTGCAACGATTTCTTTATTTTCTTCCAACGGAAGATTATTCATCTGATAAGGGTCCTTTTCATCATCAAACAACAAGCTTTTCTTCAGCTTATGGTCTTTCTTATCAATATAGAAAGCCAAAGTATAGCGTGCCGTCTTATATCCTCTTGAAGAAGGGAAATAAGTCTGCACTTTACCATCCGCATCCTTTTCTCCGTCCAGATTCTGGATATACAAAGCACCACCGGGACGTTCAATTTCCGCCTTTTCATCGAAGAAAAGAGGTGCCCAGTTGCGTCCCTGCACATTAGACGGAATGGAATCGCCCAAACCACACAGCCCCAGGACAGTCGGCATAATATCCGGCGCGGACATCAGAAGATTGTCCACCCGTGGCTGGATATGACCGGGATAACGTACCAGGAACGGTATATTCATAGATTCGGAATAAGGAGAATTCTTCGGATCATCCGTGAACTGGCTACACATTGTTTCACCATGGTCGGAAGCAAAGATCACAATCGTATTCTTATCCAAACCCTGCTCTTTCAGTGTTTCAAGGATCTGTCCGAAAGCACGGTCTACACCGGTAACAGAGGCAAAGTAGTAGCGAACGCTCTCTGCTTTTTCACGCTTCTTATCTGCATTGGGACGGATAAGAAGGCTGTCTAGAGGTTGATCTTTGTACAGATTGAAATCTTCTTCCATACAATCATCCAATGAACGGTACGGGCTGTGGGGCGGATTCATACCCACCATTATAAAGAAAGGCTTCTTCGGATCACGTACATTCCCTTCGTTCTTCAGATAGGAAACCACCATCTTGGACTCATGCAACGGTGACCATTCTTTCGGATCGTGACGATTTCCATCCGTATCCCAGTAACGGGGATTCTTATGTTCATCAAAAGTACCGTAGGAGTACCAGTAATTAAAGCCGTGACGGCGTTCTTTCGGCGTATAGGCATCCCAGGCAGGTATTCGATCTTCTACATAGTGACCGGGACGTTGCGGATCGTTCGGTGTAGGAAAGTCAGCATGTAACTTACCAAAATAAGCGCAGTCATATCCGGATTTATTAAATACGTCACCTATGCAATCCACATCGGCACGCAGGGAACTGATAGGCCGGTTTGAATTACAGTTCAAAGGTATTCCGCTTTTATTGGGATACATCCCCGTCAACAGCATACCCCGATGAGGACTACTCAACGGACAGTTACTTTGGGCAGAACTTAACACCAACGCTTCACGGGCAAAGCTATTCAAGTTAGGAGTATGCACCGGATCATTGCGGAAGTTCACCTTGTCGCGAAACCCATCCTGTCCCCAGAACTCCATAGCCTGATTACGGTATTGGTCGGGGAAGACATAAATTACATTCGGAAGTTGTGCCTGCTCTCCCTGCTGAGTTTTGCAGCCTTGCAGGGCAAACAGGCCCAAGCCTCCCAAAAACAAACTAAACCGATTTATCATTTTATTCTTATTAAATTACGTTGAAATTATAAATGGGAATTTATCGGTGAGATACTGTTGCTATCACACCGAATGGAAACTTTGCCGGGGCGCTACGCCCCTAAATTATCATTTATAGTTTCAGCATGTGAATTAAAACAGCTTCTTGTTTGATTCCAAGTCTCTTTTGCGCATAATTCCTTCCAGGAAGTAATAGTCCGCATAATTCAATGGAACATCAATCTCAGCACCATGAGGGATACTGCCTACAGAGTGCATCAGAATGAAATTACCGTTTGTGCCCACTTCTGCACGATAAGCCGGAGAAGCGAGATTTTCCATAATCTTATCTGCTGTTTCCTTATAGTTTTTGCCGGGAATGTATGTACTCAACTCGTACAAAGCAGATGCCGTACATGCAGCAGCCGAAACGTCACGGGGTTCGTTCGGAATATTGGGAGCATCAAAGTCCCAATACGGTACAAGGTCCTCCGGCAAGTTCGGATTATTGAAGATAAAGTTATAAATCTTTTCAGCCATATCAAGATACTTCTGATCGTGGGTATAACGATAACACATGGTGTATCCGTAAATAGCCCATGCCTGTCCGCGTGCCCAGGCAGATTCGTCAGCATACCCCTGTGCGGTTTGTTTCTTACGTACCTCACCGGTTACGGGATCATAATCCACTACGTGATAACAGCTGTTATTGGCACGGAAATGGTTCTTCATGGTGGTATCGGCATGCTTCACAGCAACATTATAATAAGTGGAATCGCCTGAAAGCTTGGAAGCTTCGAACAATAGTTCCAGGTTCATCATATTATCTATAATAACCGGGCATTTCCAACCGCGTTCTGCCTGCCAACCTTTATCGGCATCCCAAGACTGAAGTACGCCTGCCGCCGGACGGAAACGGGTAGAAAGAGACTTAGCCGTCTGAATAATCACAGGCTTGTATTCTTCTTTATCGGCAAAACGATATCCGTTCAGATAGCTGCAACCAATCATAAAGCCCACATCATGATGCCAAGTCAGGTATTGCACGGAATCCAGCGCTTCTGTATACTTCTCAGCCAGCGGCAACCATTTCTTATCACCGGTCAACTCATACATATGCCAGATATTACCGGGGAAAAAACCGGAACACCAGTCATCAATGGGTACATAAACAATGCTACCGTCTTTGTTGATAGTTCTTGGATTCAGAATTTTCCCTGACTTTTCGATAATGTCGGTCTGAATGGTCTCCTGCGCCACCGCATTATCAATATTCTCTTGGATAAAGTTGCTCTCGGTCTGCTTCTGACTTGTGCAACCCGCCAAAACTAGGAGGGATATTCCCAATGTCGTGAGGATTGTTTTCATAATAATGATTTGTTTATTAAAGTTTCGTATTCTTTCGTCAGCAAAAGTAGCGCAGGTTTACAGAAAAGACCCTCCTAAATTATACAGGAAAAGAGCAAAATTGTTACATTTGCACATAAATCATACAGATTGAACTTTTTAATCATATTGAAAACATGACTCCACAAGAATTTTTCAAGAAAGATCTCTTTGCAGAACAAACCGGTGTAGAACTACTGGAAGTACGCGAAGGATATAGTAAGGCACGCCTCGTTATCACGGAGAATCACCTTAACGCAGGACATCGCACCCAGGGCGGAGCCATCTTCACTCTTGCAGACCTGGCACTGGCCGCCGCTGCTAATTCACATGGTACATTGGCTTTCTCCCTGTCTTCCAATATCACCTTTTTGCGCGCCAGCGGACCGGGCGACACGCTGTATGCCGAAGCACGCGAACGGTACATCGGACGTACTACCGGATATTACCAGATAGATATCACGAACCAGGACGGAAAATTGATTGCTACATTCGAGTCCAGCGTATTCAGAAAAGGGGATCCGCTGCCGTTCAGCTCGTAACTATCTCATTTCTTCTTTACTACCGACGTCATCGGATAACGATTTCCTTGTACGCTCTTCAGGAAAGCCTTTGCCGACCCGAAGTTAAGATACATATCCAGACGAATCGGGAGATGATTCTTATCATCTGAGATAAAGAAAGTAATCACTTCTTTTTCTTTTCCTTTCTTATATTCTACAAAAGAGAATACGAGGCAACGATAAATCGTATCATTATTGGCTTTTACATCTTCTTTGCCCCGGTAAATCAGCGTCTGTTCTTCTACCTTACGTCCGGTGGCCATAGGGAAAAGAATCCGGTCGCCTATTTTATAATCTGCCGGATCGTAAGAACGCGCCTGCGCCAGGATACTTAACATATCGAAGATGCAACGGCTGTCACTGTATTCCATCTCTTGCGGATCGCGAACCGGATTGTGCCAGATACGCCTCTGTTTCACGTTGGATACGCCATCCTTATATGAAAACCAAGCTTCATCCACCGTATAGCGGTCACCCTCTTCGGCCGCTTTACGGAAGTAGAGCGGCTCCAGCTTTTCACTGACGTAGCAAGTCAGCGTATCACGCATCTTAAAGAAGAAATCGGTCTTTTTACTTCCTACTGAAAGCAGGTTGAAGCGGTAGGCAGGTTGTGACTGATAAGTAGTGGAGAAGGTGGTCAGACTTGCCAGCCCCACCTTCTTCCAGATAAACTTCCAGTTAAAATATAAATCGTACATCACGTGCTCGCCGGACTGAAATGCGGTGTTTTGAGCCGTACATTGTGCCTTGGCAGGCGTGGACATCATCGTAAGTAATAGTGCTCCCAACAGGCAGAACACCCATCCGCGCTTACCGGTTATTGCCGGAGCTGCGGTTATTCTGGTTTCTCTTTTTCTTGTCTTCATCTGGTTTTTGTTTTTTAAGTTCATCCGGTTTCTGTTTATCCAGCGGCTTTTCATGTATGTTCCAATCCTGGGTCAAGTCGAAATTAGCTTTCAGTTCTATCACCTGAGGATAGTAATACACTTTCTCCGGTTGCCGTTTGTCTTCGTATTTTCCGGTGTCCCACACACCGTTTCCATTCGTATCATTTATAAGGCGCGCACTATATTTGCCGGGATTCAGGAAGTAGAAATCTGCCTTACCATCGACAACCGGCACTGTACGTACCACTTTATCCTGTGCGTCCAGCAATTCTACAAAAGCAATCGAATCCGCTCCCGTCACATTATAGAATATTTGCCCATACTCTTCAGGTTTCTTCACCTTAAATTCTTTCTTTATCTTATCGGTGAAAAGGCCATATATTCCATGAAAAGCCGTCGAGTCGACTTCAAAAGCATAGCTTTCACCGGGCACCCAATCTGCATAAACATTATAGCGCATCAGATTCAGAGAGTCCGGAACAAAGTCGTAAGGGACATCATTCCACAAGCTGTCTACTTTCTGTTTCAGATGAATGGCACCATCAGCAGCAGTTGCCAACGGTTCAGTAAACGTAAGAGAGATGTAGTCGTAGATATCCATCGTACCCGGTGCATATACATCTACAGGTAAGAATACCGTCGGTTCTACATACTCCTTACCCTCTTTCTCCGCTTTCTTTTTGGCTTTTTCCAGTTCCTTTTCTTTCTTCTCACGTTCCTTTTCAAGTTCTTTCTCGGACTTAGGTCGAATTTTCGATACAAGTCTCAGAGTATCCGTACGCGGTACCAACTGGTTGAGCGTATCCGTATAGAGGTAAGTGAGACTCATCTTCAAAGTATCCATCTTATAGATCAAAGAGTCTCTTATCCAATAATGAAGCGTATCAATGCGGCCGGTAGGCTTCTCCACGATGAAAGCGTTGGTTTCATCGAAATTCAGTCCCTTCAACAACGGCAGGCTGTCAGCCTGGGTAGAGAAATAGAAAGAGAATTTCCGGGATTCGGGACGTTCGCTCCTGATGAGACGTTGCGACAAAACCCGTTCTTTGAAACAGCGCAATATAACGTCATCCGGAGAAAAATGAGTATAAGCTCTCTCCATGATCGTATCTATCGTCAGAGAATCTTTCCAGAGTGTATCAAGACGTGTCCGTTCATCCATGGCAGGAATAATCAGGGAGTCTTCGAAAGCAATCATTTCAGTGGGCTGACTATAATAGAAGTTTTGGTCAGCATCTTGCAATCCGTAGATGCGGTATTCGCCCGGAGCAACACCCCGAATTGTGAAACGTCCGCGACTGTCGGTACGACCTACACGTTCAAAAGGTATCGTAGTAAAGGCCGAGTCAGCTAAATTGGAATGCATACCTACCAGCATACCTTTCACCGGTTCCAGATTGGCTGCATTCAGCACGGTACCAGAAACCACCATCGAGTCGATAACGGAACCCGTGGAGAAAGTAAACCCGAAATCGGGCAACGGATTACCTTCATTATTGTCCTGAATAGCATCAGAGAAGTCTATCGAATAAGTAGTATTCGGTTTGAGAGTATCCTTTAAGGTGATTACCACCTTCTTCCCATTCGCCTTTATCTCCGGTTGTTGCACCTGAGGTGGAGAAATCACGATCTTCTCCCCGGGTTTCTCAAGCTTGATGAATTCATCGAATTCAATCGTAACTTTCTTCCGGTTATTATTAAGCGCGCCCGGCGCAGGCGTACTACCTACGAAGCGTGGAGGGGTTTCATCAATAGCACCACCTTCCGGACGACCGATGCTGGCGCAAGAATAAAGCACGACACCAACAACGGCAACACCTGCCAGACGATTGAAAAGAGACTTCATATCTAAATATTTATTACGTAATATGCTGCAAAAATAAAGGTTATCCCTTAATAAACAGAATGCTTTACAGTATTTTAATCAAAAAAGAGCAAGAAGACAGTAAAAACAGATAAAACAAAGGAAAGGTTCAATCGGGAGGATGAAAGAGGAGATACTTCAGCAAGACCCTGAGAAAGCGGGCAACTACCTGTGTGACAACCCACTGGGTGTTCCACAACAATCAGTCGCAATGAAACACGAGTTCAGTCGTAGTGGGAAGTACCTTCAGTCGTAGTGGGAGCTAGCTTCAGTCGTAATGGGAAATAGCTTCACTCGTAATGGGAATATTATTCCTTTCTGTAATATAGAAACCGGAGAGGTAAAAGCTGATTAGAATGGCATATTGGAGACTTATATATAAGATATGTATGAAACATAGTTAAAAATAGACGCAAATAGAACTAATCTGTTCAAAAATAGATAATTTTGCAGCCGGAAAACCCGAAGAGTGCTTTTAGTTTTCCCCTTTGTCCTCCGTATTATCCAACTATGACAAAACATAAAAAGCCTTTTTTACCAAGATGAAAAAATAAACCAAAAGACAGAGAATAATTACAAGTATGAAGAGTAGATTGATTTTATTGGCATGTTGCCTGTCACTGTTCAGTTGCGGACAAAGTGACAAAACTACGGGTAAAGCACCCGAATTTGCAGTGATTACAGTGGAAACAACCACTGCCAACTTAACGAACAGCTATCCGGCTACGATCAGAGGTAAACAAGATGTAGAAATCCGCCCCATGGTAAGCGGTTTCATCACCAAGCTGCATGTAGACGAAGGTTCAGTAGTACGCAAGGGACAAGTGTTGTTCAGCATTGACCCCGTACAGTATCAAGCTGCTGTGAACTCAGCCAAAGCTGCTGTTGAAACGGCCAAAGCTGCCGTAAACACGCAGGAACTTACCGTAAACAACAAGCGTGAGTTGAACAAAAAGAATATCATCAGCAACTATGATTTGCAGATGGCAGAGAATCAACTGGCACAAACAAAAGCACAATTAGCACAAGCTGAAGCACAATTAGTAAACGCCAAGAACAATCTGTCGTACACCAGTGTAACCAGCCCCAGTGATGGCGTAGTAGGTAGCATCCCCTACCGTGTAGGTAGTTTGGTTAGCCCTTCCGTTGCCAACCCGCTGACTACTGTAGCCGATATTTCTGAAATGTATGCTTACTTCTCCATGACCGAAAGACAACTGCTGTCTCAGATCCGCGAGGGTGGTAGCATCAAGGAAATTCTGGAAAGAATGCCCGATGTACAATTACAACTCATCGACGGAACCATGTATGCCGACAGTGGCCGCGTAGAAACCATCAGCGGCGTTATCGATCAGACTACCGGTTCGGTAACTATGCGTGCCCTCTTCCCCAACAAGCACAATGTGCTGCGTAGCGGAAGTACCGGTAATGTAGTATTCCCCAATCCGATGACGGATGTTATTATGATACCTCAATCGGCCACTACAGAAATACAGGACAAGAAGTTCGTATTCGTACTACAGCCTGACAACACCCTGAAGAATACGGAAATTAAGGTGTTTAAGCTGAACGACGGCAAGTATTACTACGTAACCGAAGGCTTGAAAGCCGGTGACAAAGTAGTAATGGAAGGTGTGCAGAACCTGAGAGATGGAGCAGCTATCACTCCTATCACTCCTGCCGAGAAAGAAGCTGAATATCAAAAAGCACTGAAAGACCAGAAAGAAGGCAATATCCAAACTGCGTTCAATTAACGTTTAACGGTTAATGATTAGTGATCAGCGGCTGCGCTATTATACCGCAGGTACTTATCACTAATCACCAACCCCTAATCACTAAATAACATGAAATTAGATAGATTTATTAATCGTCCGGTACTATCTACGGTAATCTCCGTGCTGATAGTGATCCTGGGTCTTATTGGTCTGGCAACCTTGCCTATCACCCAATACCCGGACATTGCACCGCCAACCGTATCGGTGCGCGCCACCTACACGGGTGCCAACGCCCAAACGGTGTTGAACTCCGTTATTGCACCGCTGGAAGACCAGATCAACGGTGTAGAGAACATGATGTACATGACTTCCAATGCCACCAACAGTGGTTCCGCCGATATTTCCGTTTACTTCAAACAGGGAACCAACCCGGATATGGCTGCCGTAAACGTACAGAACCGTGTATCTATGGCACAAGGTCTGCTGCCTGCCGAAGTAACCAAGGTAGGTGTGACGACACAAAAGAGACAGACTTCCATGTTGATGGTATTCTCTATTTATGATGAGACGGACCAATACAACATCGAATTCCTCGAAAACTATGCCAACATCAACCTTATTCCTGAAGTAAAACGTGTGGCCGGTGTAGGTGATGCAATGGTGTTGGGTACTGACTACTCCATGCGTATCTGGCTGAAGCCTGACGTGATGGCTCAGTATAAATTGATACCTAATGATGTAGCAGCAGCTTTGGCAGAACAGAATATCGAGGCTGCCCCCGGACAGTTTGGTGAACGTGGTAATCAGACATTCCAATATACAATACGTTACAAAGGACGTCTGCAACAGTCGGAAGAATTTGAGAACATCGTTATCAAAGCAATGGAAAACGGAGAAGTACTCCGACTGAAAGATATTGCCGATATCGAACTGGGACGTCTGACCTATAGTTTCAATAACACCGTTAACGGTCATAAGGCCGTCAGTTGTATTGTATTCCAGATGGCCGGAAGTAACGCTACACAAACCATCAGTGACCTGGAAACATTGCTGAATGATTATTCCGATAAACTGCCCGCAGGCTTGCATATCAATATTGCACAGAGTGCCAACGACTTCTTGTTCGCCTCTATTCATGAGGTAATCAAGACATTGATCGAGGCCTTTATCTTGGTGTTCATCGTGGTATATGTCTTCTTGCAGGACTTCCGTTCTACGTTGATTCCCGCCATCGCTATTCCTGTAGCATTGATTGCAACATTCTTCGTACTGAAACTAATCGGCTTCAGTATCAACTTGCTGACCCTTTCAGCCATGGTGCTCGCCATTGCGATAGTGGTCGACGATGCCATAGTCGTCGTCGAGGGTGTCCATGCGAAGTTGGACCAGGGGTATAAGTCTGCCCGTGCCGCTTCCATCGACGCCATGAGTGAATTGGGTGGTGCCATCGTTTCTATTACGCTGGTCATGATGTCTGTATTTATCCCTGTAAGTTTCATGGGGGGTACGGCAGGTATATTTTACCGACAGTTCGGTCTGACGATGGCTATCGCTATCGGTTTCTCCGCATTGAACGCTTTGACGTTGAGTCCGGCATTGTGTGCCATCTTCCTGAAACCGCATGATGAGCATGGTGAAAAGAAATCGACATTTATCAGCCGTTTCCATACAGGCTTCAATGTAGCTTATGACAAGATGCTGAAGAAATACAAAAATAATGTATTATTCTTCATCCAAAAGAAATGGTTGAGTTTCGGTCTTGTAGCCGGTTCCATCGTATTACTGATTTTCTTCATGAAGATTACTCCAACGGGTATGGTGCCTAACGAAGATACGGGTACCATCATGGGTGTAGTAACTCTGCCTCCGGGTACTTCACAGGAACGCGCACAAGAGGTGCTGAACCGTGTAGATAGCCTTGTGGCCGCCGAACCGGCTGTTGCATCCCGTACAGTGATTTCCGGTTATAGCTTCATCGGTGGACAGGGACCTTCTTACGGTTCTATCATCATCAAGCTGAAAAACTGGGACGAACGTTCCACAATGCAGAATTCAAACATCGTCTACATCACGCTCTTTATGCGTGCACAAAAGATTATCAAGGAAGCGCAGGTACTGTTCTTCGCTCCTCCGATGATTTCTGGTTACTCTGCATCCAGCGACATCGAGTTAAACATGCAGGATAAGACTGGTGGTGACCTGAACCACTTCTTCGATGTAGTGAAATCTTACAATGCCGCATTGGAAGCGCGCCCGGAAATCAACTCGGCAAAGACGACCTTCAATCCGAGCTTCCCACAATATATGCTGGACATCGACGCTGCTGCCTGTAAGAAGGCGGGTATCAGTCCGAGCGACATCCTCAGCACTATGCAGGGATACTTCGGTGGTCTGTATGCTTCTAACTTCAACAGTTTTGGTAAGATGTACCGTGTAATGGTTCAAGCAGAACCGGAAGCAACCAAGAATCTGGAATCATTGTCTAGCATCAAGGTGCGCAACGGCGATGAAATGGCCCCGATAACTCAGTTCGTTTCCATCAAGAAGGTATACGGACCCGATATTATCAGCCGCTTCAACTTGTATACTTCTATGAAAGTGATGGTTGCCCCAGCTTCCGGATATACTTCCGGTCAGGCACTGGCCGCTATCGCCGAGGTTGCCAAAGAGAACTTACCTGCCGGTTTCGCTTACGAATTGGGAGGTATGGCACGTGAAGAGGCCGAAACCAGTGGTAGCACCACAGGATTGATCTTCGTTCTCTGCTTCGTATTCGTTTACCTGTTGCTGAGTGCACAGTATGAAAGTTACATCTTGCCGCTTGCCGTACTGTTGTCTATTCCGTTTGGTCTGTTGGGTAGCTTCCTGTTCGTCAACGGCATGAGCGCCATTGGTAATATCTCCATTCTGAAAATGATAATGGGGTCTATGTCCAACGACATTTATATGCAGATTGCATTGATCATGTTGATGGGTCTGTTGGCGAAGAATGCCATCTTGATTATTGAGTTTGCCCTCGACCGTCGCAAAATGGGTATGAGTATTACGTGGGCAGCCGTACTGGGTGCCGCAGCCCGTTTGCGTCCTATCTTGATGACATCACTGGCCATGATCGTCGGTTTGATTCCGTTGATGATGGCATCCGGTGCAGGTGCCAATGGTAACCGTACATTGGGTACCTCTGCCATCGGTGGTATGTTAATCGGTATGATTCTTCAGATCTTTATCGTACCGGCCCTGTTCGTTGCATTCCAATATCTGCAAGAGAAGATTAAACCGATGGAATGGACTGATGTGGATAACTCTGATGCAGAACCTGAAATTGAGCAATACACTAAATAAGTATTAGGTATAAATACTTTTATCATTATGAAGAAACAAATTATAACTCTGATGTGTGCAACTGCTCTTTTAAGCAGTTGCCATATCTACAAATCATACGACAGACCCGAAGATATTACGGCTGCCGGACTGTATCGCGACACGACAGCTGTGAACGATACACTGGCAGCGGATACTGCAAACTTCGGTAACCTGCCTTGGAGGGAAGTATTTACCGACCCTCAGTTGCAAGCGCTCATCGAACAAGCACTTGCCAATAACCCAGATTTGCGCAGTGCCGCTCTGAACGTGAAGAAAGCGGAAGCTGCACTGATGTCTGCACGCCTGGCTTATGCTCCCACGCTTGCACTGTCTCCGCAGGGAACTGTAAGCAGTTGGGATAAGGGAAAAGCTACGCAAACTTATTCGCTTCCTGTCACAGCAAGCTGGCAAATAGACCTCTTCGGTCAGATACTGAACCCGAAACGTGGTGCACAGGTATCTCTGAAACAGACACAGTTCTATGAACAAGCCGTGCAAACTCAGGTAATTGCCAATGTGGCCAATATGTACTACACATTGTTGATGCTCGACCGACAGTTGCAAATTACAGAATCCACTGCCGATATTCTTAAAAAGAATGTGGAAACCGTAGAAGCAATGAAGGACGCAGGCATATACAATACGACTTCTGCCGGAGTAGAACAAACCCGTGCCGCCTACGCACAGGTGCTGGCTTCTCTGCCCGGTATGCGTCAAAGTATTCGTGAAACAGAAAATGCTCTTTGCCTGATGCTGAATCAACCGGCACAGGAAATAGAACGTGGGGTATTGGAAAACCAGCAATTACCAACAGAATTCTCTGCCGGTATTCCTTTGCAACTGTTATCTAACCGTCCCGATGTAAAAGCTGCCGAGATGTCTCTTGCTGCAAGTTATTACGATACTAACAGCGCACGTGCAGCTTTCTATCCACAAATTACATTGAGTGGTTCGGCAGGATGGACTAACAGTGCAGGTTCTGCAATTGTAAATCCAGGCAAGTTACTGGCTTCCGCCATAGGATCGTTGACACAACCGCTATTCTATCGCGGTGCTAATATCGCCCGTCTGAAACAGGCCAAAGCACAGGAAGAGCAATCCAAAATCCAGTTTCAGACCACTTTGCTGAAAGCTGGAAATGAAGTGAGCAACGCCTTGTATCAATACCAAATGACCTCCGAAAAAGCCATTTCTCGCGAGATTCAGGTAAATTCAGCCCGTAAAGCTGCGGAAGATACAAAAGAATTGTTTAACTTAGGCACGTCAACGTATCTGGAAGTTCTGTCTGCTGAGCAATCTTACCTCAGTGCACAAACCTCCGTGGTATCCGACACTTTCGACCGCATGCAAGCTGTTATCAGCCTGTACCAAGCGCTTGGAGGAGGCAGAAAGTAATAACTAAAAACTAATTACTATGATAAGTCCATTAGCATTTGTAGATCCTGCCGCAAAGCTCGGCAAGAATGTAACGGTTCAGCCTTTTGCATATATCGAAGGCGATGTAGAGATTGGAGATGATTGTATTATCATGTCCGGTGCGCGTATCCTCGACGGTACACGCTTGGGGCAAAGGAACAAAGTGCATCATGGTGCCGTACTCGGTACCGTCCCGCAGGATTTCCATTATACGGGCGAGAAGAGTCTGCTGATCATCGGCGACCAGAACGACATTCGCGAAAATGTAGTTGTGAGCCGTGCTACACATGAAGGAGATGCCACACGTATCGGCAACGAGAACTTCCTGATGGATGGTGTACACCTTTGCCATGATGTGCAGATAGGTAACCACTGCGTATTAGGACTTAAGACTATTGTAGCCGGTGATTGCCGTATCAGTGACTGCACCATTCTGAGCAGTAACGTCATTTTGCAACAACAATGCCACATCGGAAGCTGGGTATTGATCCAGTCAGGATGCCGCATTGCGAAAGACGTTCCTCCTTATGTGATCATGAATGGTAATCCGGCCGGTTATCATGGCATTAATGCTGTTGTGCTACAACACAAGCATCAGGTAACAGACCGCATTCTGCGCCATATTGTAAATGCTTACCGTCTGATTTACCAAGGTAACTTCAGCATACAGGATGCTTTGCAAAAGATTGAGGATCAGGTGCCGATGAGTGACGAAATACACAATATCCTTAACTTCGTACGCGAGTCCAAAGGCATTGTAAAATAAAAGAATACTCCTTATTCAGAAGGCGGTCGGGTTTACTCGTCCGCCTTTTTTGTTATCTTTGCACCACCTTACCCATTCAATTATGAGAAAGAAGAAGAAAAAACAAACGAATAGCAAGAAACAACTGACGCTCCTGATTATCCTGATCATAGGCGGCATCGTCACCACTTATCAAACAACGAACTCTAAAGAAAAGGTTACTGGTACTGAGCAAACAGAAACCATCGTTCAGAATCTTCCCCTGAATTCTGATATATACATCAAGCAAACGACCACCCCTGGTACTCCCGAAATTCTTCTGCAACGTACCGGATACCTCGTATCCTATAACTCTAACACCCGCATAGCCAACTGGGTAGCTTGGAAACTGACTCCCGAACGTTTAAAGGAAAATACCGAGCGAATCAATAACTTTCGTCCTGACCCTGACCTGCCTAAAAGTAAAGCCGTCACTACACAAGACTATAAAGGTAGTGGTTGGGACCGCGGACATCTTTGTCCGGCAGGTGACAACAAATGGGACCGTGAAGCCATGATAGAAAGTTTCTACATGACCAACATCTGTCCCCAGCACCACAATCTAAACCGGGGCGACTGGAACGAACTGGAACAGAAATGCCGCAAGTGGGTGAAAAAAGACAGTTGTCTTTACATTGTAGCCGGCCCTATCTTCTATGACCGAAAGCCACAGACTATAGGTGAGCATAAAGTAGCTGTACCGGATGCTTTCTTTAAAGTGATACTTTCTCTGCACAAGAAACCGAAAGCCATCGGCTTTATTTATAAAAATAATGAAGGGAACAATCCGCTGGACTCTTATGTAAACACTGTGGACGAAGTGGAGCGGATCACAGGGATAGACTTCTTCCCCGCCCTTCCCGATGATATAGAAAGGACGGTAGAAGCAAGTTATAATTTGAAAGACTGGAAATAGTTACTCAAAATTCAATGTACCGAAAAATTCGGGACAGTGGAAATTAGGCTTTTCCAGATTAATGGGATTCCATGAGAGGAAATGAGGCGTTTGCAACTTATCTCCGCATTTGTAGAAATTGGCACGAACCGTCTTTCCGTCAAGACTGGTGATTTGATGTTTGAAGAAAGCAGAATAAGGAATGACTAATGCCAATTCCCAGCTACACTCTCCTACCCGTTCTTCAAAAGATTCGCGTCCCAGAGAAGACCAACGCTGCACCTTATCCATTACTTCTTGTGGAGCATGTTCGCGATTGCTACGTCCGCCACCTGCACCGATCAGCAAAGTTCCCACACAGTTACACTCTACATTATAATAAATTCCATCTCCCGCAGGAATAGAAAAAAATTCTACGCAAGCATCTTCCCACACAGCACCGTTATCTCCCGTTGCTACAGCACGCACACTAGCTTCCTTTACTTTATAATGAATTAAAATCGCATCATCTGTATGGGCAATACGGAATTGTACTTCCGGCTGATAAGGAAACGCTTTCCAGTTCACCGTATTGATCGACTGAAAATCCACCTTTTCTTTGTCTAGCAAGGCAGGAACATTCTCCACCGCCACATTAGCCAGACTCACTTTCTTTACATTCAACTCTTTCATTTCTTTCTTTTGGGGGTTAGTTGCAGACAAGGGATAAAAACAAAGCAGAGATAAAAACAAGACTGCTGATTTCAACACCAAGTATGCAGGGGTTCTTTTGTTCATATTTTGATTACATTAAACAATTCATTTCTTTTCGGTTATGAATTAATTCACCACAGATTACACAGATTGACACAGATTTTATTTTACTGATTATTAGATTAATAAATCTGTGTGAATCTGTGTAATCTGTGGTGAGTCTTATTCCTTTCCATCCTGTTATAAACAGACCTTATACCAATGATTCCTTTATAAACTCCTTCATCTCCGGTGTATATTCCTCGGCACTCTGAAGCAATTTGAACTGCGCTTTTGTACGTACAAGGTTGTGTTCCGGATATTTAATCTTATAATAAGTATCACCATTAATATAATCTGCCAGAAAACGAACACACTGCATGTAGGGGAACAACGCAGCGGCATACGGCAAGTTCTCAATCTCTATTGGAAGCAAAAAGACTTTTGCAGACTCCAGATAGCCTTTTGCAAACGCCTTAAAGATTGCCATATTGAAATTCACATTATTCAGGTCTTTATCATCCTCGGCACCCGTATTGGCTGCTGAACGAAGGAAGTCACCAAAATCGGAAAAGATAAAATTGGGCATTACGGTATCGAGATCAATTACGCAAAGCACCTTCCCTTCTTCATCGAACATCATATTGTTCACCTTCGTATCGCAGTGGCATACACGTTTAGGCAATTTACCCTCACGATACAAACGTTCACCTTTACACATTTCGTCTGCACGCTTTTCAATCTCATCCAGATAATATTGCACTTCTTTCACCCGACCTACCGCATCCGCAGCCACGGCATCGCGAAGCTGTTTCAGACGAAACTCCATATTATGGAAGTCAGGGATCGTCTCTCCCAGCGTATCCGGAATATCCGCAAGCATCGCCTGGAAATTGCCAAAAGCAACACCGGCATAATAAGAATATTCCGCATCCACCGTTTCATAAGTCTTTGCATTGGGAATGAAAGTCATGATGCGCCAATAGTTTTCGCCATCGTACCAATACGTTTTTCCCGTATCGGCAGGAATAAAAGAAAGTACCTTGCGGTCGATATCATCCGCTCCCTGTTCCGTAAGTTTCTTGCGGATATGCCGGGTAACGGCTTCAATGTTTGTCTGCAACATTTCCACATTCTGGAAGATAGCGTGGTTGATACGTTGCAATACATAGTCGGGCGCGTCGGCTTCCAAAGTAGTCACTTTGTACGTGTCATTAATCAGTCCGCTGCCCAAAGGCTGGATTTCGTTAACTGTACCCTTCGTATTGAAATGGGATACAATGGATTGGAGGTTATTCATGATATTTTATAATAGATTTAAAATTGGTATGCAAATATACACCTTCCGAATGAAAGCAAAAGTCAAAATTCGTCCGACAAACGCCCAAAAATATACATTTCGACAGACATAACCATAAAAAACAGCCAATAAACATCCCCCTTTTGAGCAAAACGCCTTATATTTGTGTTTGAAACCTTAAAATACCGGAGGAAAAGTGCAAAAGTTTATCAGAACGCTGTTTCTTGTTTTAGTAAGCATAGTTACAGCAAACGTACACAGCCAGAATATCACTTTCAATCATTTAACCACCGACGACGGCCTATCTCAGTTTAGTGTCAACAGTTTGTATATTGATGAAAATGGTATCTTATGGATTGCTACGCGCGAAGGTTTGAACCGTTACAATGGAAACGATATACAGACTTACAAACTGAACAAAAACGATCCCTACAGCCTTTTCTGTAACACCGTGCTCCGCATGGCAGGCGACCAGAACGGAAAAATCTATCTGCTCTGTACCGAAGGTGTTGCCCAGTTCGACCTGACTACCCAACGCTTCACCACCCTCCTGCAAGGAAACATCAATAGCATATATTATAAAAACGGCCTTTTCATCGGGAAAAAGAATGAAATATATCGCTATAATGAGCAAACCGATAACTTTGATCTTTACTACCAGATGGCAGGAGAAAACATCGAAATATCCTGCATGTTCGAAGACAAAGGACACATGTGGATAGGAACCACCAGCGAAGGTGTGTTCAATCTGAAAATAGACGAACATCTGCTAACTCACCCCATCGAGAAAGGAAATATCACCAGTATTTACCAGGACAATGCAGGCGAACTGTGGATCGGAAGCTGGGAAAAGGGACTCTTCCGAGTGAAAACAGACGGAAATATCGAGAACCTGCGAAACGACCCGAAGAACCCGCATAGCATATCTTCCGATTTTGTCAGATCCTGCTGTGAGGATAATCTTGGCAATATCTGGATAGGGACCTTCAACGGCCTGAACCGGTACAATAAAACGACAGGACTTTTCCAGAACCATACCTCCAACGAGATGCAGAATGAAGGACTTACACACTCGTCCATCTGGTGCATCGTAAAAGATAATCAAGGTACTTTATGGCTGGGTACTTACTTCGGCGGTGTCAATTACTTCAACCCCGAATATGAAATCTATACCCGATACAAAGCTTCCATTCATGAAAAAGAAGGATTAAGCAGTCCCGTAGTCGGACGCACCATTGAAGATAAGAACGGAAATCTGTGGATTGGCACGGAAGGAGGCGGACTGAACTTCTACAACCGCCGGACACGTGAGTTCAAGTGGTATCTTGCCGGACAAGGACGCAACAGCATCTCCCACAGTAACGTGAAAGCCCTTTATTATGATCCCGCAAAGGAAATCATCTGGATAGGAACCCACCTTGGCGGACTGAACAAACTGGATATCCGCACAGGTACATTCACGCATTATCTTATGGAAGAAGGAAATCCGGAAACTCTTCCGTCCAATATCGTTCGTGACATTGCCCCCTACCAGGACCAATTGATTGTCGCTACCCAAAACGGTGTGTGCCTGTTCAATCCTCAGACCGGAAAATGTCAACAGCTCTTTAAAGATAGCAAAGAAGGGCGTAAAATAGCTATGGTTGCAGATGTAGAGGTAGATAATAACGGCACGCTCTGGATTGCCGCTACAGGCGAAGGTATCTTCTCCTACCGCTTCGATACGAACAAGTTGACCAACTACCGTCACGACGGAACGCAGGCACACAGCCTCAGCAACAATAATGTGAACAACATCATGCAGGACAGTAAGGGTAACTTGTGGTTCTCTACTTCGGGAAGTGGCCTCGACCTGTACCGTTCCGCTACCAACGATTTCGAAAACTTCGACAAGGGCAAGAACGGACTTGTCAGTGATTGCATTTACGATACACAAGAATCTCCCGTCAGCGGTAAACTGATACTGATTACCAATCAGGGCTTCTCCATCTTCGATCAGAAAGTGGAAAAGTTTCAGAACTACAGCGTGGAGAATGGTTTCCCACTGACAGCTGTCAATGAAAACGCCCTTTGTGTGACACGCGACGGAGAAATCTTCCTTGGCGGTACGCAAGGTATGCTCTCATTCAATGAACTGGAACTTAATTTCACCCCGAAGCCTTACAAGATCATCCTTTCCCGCCTCATCGTAAACGGCGCCGAAGTAAAAGTGAGCGATGAAACGGGTATTTTGACGCAATCCCTATGCCATACACAGGAAATCACCCTGAATGCTAACCAAACCATGTTCAGCATCGAATTCGCCACCTCCAACTACGTGGCAGCCAATAAGAATGAAATCATTTACAAGCTGGAAGGCTTCTCCGAAGACTGGAACAGCACGCGCGGCCAACCTATCATCACCTACACGAACCTGAATGCCGGAACATACAATCTGCTGATTAAACCTAAAGGAAAAGAAGAGTCCATCTGTCCGCAGGTGCATCTTACGATTCATGTACTGCCACCTTATTATAAGACTCCGCTCGCCTATCTTATTTATCTGATAGTGACCGGTATCCTTTTGTGGTATCTGGTGAAGACATACAAATCGAGAATTAAGCTGCGTGAATCGTTGAAGTACGAACAGAAGCATATACAAGACGTGGAAGCGCTGAACCAATCGAAACTACGCTTCTTCACCAACATCTCACACGAGTTCCGCACGCCGCTTACACTCATCGTATCGCAGGTGGAAACTCTGATGCAATTGCAAAACTTCACACCCACCATTTATAATAAGATACTGAGCATTTACCAGAACAGCATCCAACTGCGCGAACTGATCACCGAACTCCTAGACTTCCGCAAACAGGAACAAGGGCACATGAAGGTAAAAGTCAGTCCGCACAACATAGTGCATTTCCTTTATGAGAATTACCTCATCTTCATGGAATATGCAAGCAGCAAACAGATCAATTTCAATTTTGAGAAAGACTGTGAAAGTCTTGAAGTATGGTATGACCAGAAGCAAATGCAGAAGGTAGTCAATAACCTGCTATCCAATGCCATCAAGCATACCCAAGCCGAAGATACCATCACACTCAGCATCACCACCGAAGGCAATGAAGCCGTAATTCGCGTGACTGATACTGGTAGCGGTATCGATGCCAAAGAAGTAGATAAGATATTCGACCGTTTCTATCAGACAGAGCAGATGGACAGTCTCACCACCGGTGTAGGCACCGGCATCGGTCTGGCTCTGACGAAAGGTATCGTCGAACTGCACCACGGCACCATCAAGGTAGAAAGCGAACTGGGCAAGGGCAGCAGTTTCATCGTCCGCCTTCACCTGGGCAACGCCCATTTCAATACTGAGGAAATCAGCAAAAAGAGCGAAGACGTACAGCAAATAGAACAACCGCAAATTTCTGAAATCGATGCCTCACTCAAAGCTGAATTGGAAGAAAATGCCCCGATTAAGCGCATGCCCGATGTCAAGATGGTTATCGTGGAAGACAATGCCTCCATTTGTGAGATGTTGGCAAACATCTTCCGCCCATTCTATCAAGTGCTGACAGCCGCAGACGGTGAAGAAGGTCTGGAGCTGATACAGAAGGAAATGCCGAATATTGTGGTAAGCGACGTCGTTATGCCCAAAATGTCCGGTACCGAACTCTGTAAACAGATAAAAAATGATTTCAATACTTGCCACATACCGGTAGTACTGCTTACCGCACGGACTGCCGTAGAACAAAACATTGAAGGACTGCGTATCGGTGCGGACGATTACATCACCAAACCATTCAACACGAATCTGTTGATTTCGCGTTGTAACAACCTGGTAAATTCACGCATTCTCCTCCAAGAAAAGTTCAGTAAACAACCACAAGCTTATGCACAGATGCTTGCCACCAACCCGATAGACAAGGAAATCCTGGACCGCGCCATCAGCATCATCGAAAAGAATCTGGATAATACGGAATTTAATGTCAATATCTTCGCCCGTGAAATGGCTATGGCACGTACCAACCTGTTCACTAAACTGAAAGCTATCACCGGGCAAACACCGAATGACTTCATCCTGACCATTCGCCTGAAAAAAGGCGCCTTGATGTTGCGGAACAACCCGGAACTAAACATTACCGAGATATCGGACAAAATAGGTTTCAGTTCTTCACGCTACTTCTCAAAGTGTTTCAAGGACGTATACCAGATCAGTCCGCTGGCATACCGTAAAGGAGAAAATATGGACTCCGATGAAAAGAACGAAGAAGAACCGCCTC